>Ga0123355_10020101_pt1 | contig 10650 bp, 5 predicted proteins | sample TergutEmb28metaG_3_FD_89872 | JGI IMG/M metagenome (GOLD analysis project Ga0123355, IMG submission 89872) | Embiratermes neotenicus P1 segment gut microbial communities from Petit-Saut dam, French Guiana - Emb289 P1 | ecosystem: Host-associated > Arthropoda: Insects > Digestive system > Gut ... | reverse complement strand
CGGAGGGGGGTGGGGGGGGAGGTGGGGGAGGGGAGGGGGGGGGGGGGGGGGGGGGTAGAAGCAATCGTACGTGGGGGCGAGAAGAATAGCGCCTCCCCCCGCTGAGAACCCTGTCGCCTTGACGGCAACAAGACTCTGTACTGAGTGCAAGAACTTAACTTGAAATAATAGGAAAGGTGATGGAAAATTTTAAAGCACATTGCCGCTCGGACCACTTCTCTTAGTACCTTCTGATTTCTTTTGTTATTTGGGGACTTTTCTATTCCGGTATGTGATGTCGTCCATTTGGGTACTCGCATTTAAGTAGAGATTCAGTTTTGCGGCCCTAAAAGCTGGGGAAATGAATGGGAAAAAGTCGCATAGTTGAATCCCGAAATGTATTGACGTTCATAACTTTCCGGTGCGACATCCTCGTTGTTTTGATAGGATCACAAGTATCAGTAAAATGCAGTCATACATAACTTTTAACATTTACATCGCTAAGAGGTTGTTAAGACAAGCTATATAAAAAGAAACCCTCTTAGCATTACGAATATTAAAAGTTGTGCTTGACTACATTTTACTGATACTTGTGAACTGATGTTTCTCAGAAACCTACTGCGTTAATCTTCAGGATGTTCTTCAACACTGAAGACTGCGACAGCAGGGTCCCCATAAAGTTAGCAGATGTCCACAAAACCGCATGACGTCATATGTTAGAAGACAGTATATACTTCAGAGTCACCAATCCCAGAACCTAAAATCTGTGACCGTTATTCATAGAAACTCTTTACTGTAAACCAAACGATAAATCTACTTCTTTCTAAAGTCAAAATTCTTTTCACTGCTTTGTGGTTTGAAGAGTTTGGAAGCTTTCTGAAATCGGCAGCTCTCAACACTTTAACATAAAAAAGACAAAACTTATTCTTGGTTCATCGGCGCTGAACGACATTATGATTGGTCCTACCCTGGCGTCTGTCTCGCGAGAGTGAGGAAAAGCACGAAGAGTCCTGCTCAGGATTTCCACTGGTGTCCGTACGGAGACATCAATCTGGGACTTCGAGAATAGGAATCCTAAGTGCACGACCAAAGGGTTATGTTTGGTATCCACACACTTAACAGTGACAGTTGGTATGACACATTCCACAGTGGCTGTTGGTATCTACACACTAGGTAGCCACATTTGATACCTAAACACTCTGTAGTGACACTGGACACACTCGGCATGTTCAGTTCTGTTAACTACAGACTAGGAAGTTATGTAAGGAATGCGGATAGGATGCGTTGGGTATTCGACTGGCGACGGTCTTAGCAACTACTATTTGTGCAGAAGCATTTACCACTTACATTAGAGTGACTTTGCCGGCCCCTAGTATTCTAGCGGCCGATGTAATTGGGACTGGCATTTTTCACTGGCATCTCGTGCCATTCAACAGGTACGAGTCTTATACCTCGCGCCTTCCTTTTGCTTCGACATAACTCACTTCTTCATCCCACAAATTTCAAGAGAAGGGGACTTGACTGTAGTGACATTTTGTAACTACCCTCAGTAGTGATATGTGGTATCTACACACTCGGTGTGGGCCGGGTAGCTCAGTCGGTATAGCGACTGACTACGGGTTGGATGGTCCGGGATCGGATCCCGGTGGGGACAAGATTTTCCGCCCGCCCAGCCCGGCCCTGGGGCACAACCAGCCTCCTGTAAAATGGGTACCGGGTCTTTCCCGGGGGTAAAGTGCGGCCGGGGCGTGCTGCTGACCACTAACTCCCTTCTAGTGCCGCGGTCATGGAAGAGTAGAGCTATACCTGTACCCACCCTCTGGGCCATACCGGACCTGTAACGGAATCACTTTACCTTTACCTTTTTACACACTCGGTAGTGACATTTGGTATCTGCAAACTCCGTAGTGATATTTGGTATCCACTCTCAGTAGCTACATTTGATATCTACATACTCGGTAGTGACATTTGGTATCTACATGCTCAGTAGTGACATTTGGTATCTACACACTCGGTAGTAACATTTGGTATCTACACGCTCGGTAGTGACAGTTGGTATCTACAAGCTCGGTAGTGACATTTGGTACCCACACACTCGGTAGTGACATTTGGTATCTACACACTCGGTAGTGACAGTTGGTATCTAGACACTCGGTATTTACATTTGGTATCTACACACTCGGTAGTCAAGTTGGTATCTACACACTCGGTAGTGACAGTTGGTTTATACACACTCGGTAGTGACAGTTGGTATCTACACGCTCGGTAGTGACATTTGGTACCTACACACTCGGTAGTGACGGTATATACACACACTCAGCAGTGACAGTTGGTATCTACACACTCGGTGTTTACACTTGTATCTACACACTCGGCAGTGACGGTTGGTATCTACACACTCGGCATTTACATTTGGTGTCTACACACTCGGTAGTAACATTTGGTACCTACATACTGGGTAGTGACAGTTGGTACCTACATGATCGGTAGTGACATTTGGTACCTACACACGGTAGTGACAGTTGGTATCTACACGCTCCGTAGTGACATTTGGTACCTACACGCTCGGTAGTGACAGTTGGTATCTACACACTCGGTTTTTACATTTGGTACCTACACACTCGGTAGTGACAGTATCTACACTATATTTAAGACAGAAGCCTTATATACCCATCAGTGACTATTCTATGGGCTGGGCGACTAAGGGATCCAAGCTCGATTCTCGGCCATATTAGCAGTGTTTGCCTCAAAGTGTCCAGACCGAATCTACGGCTCACATAGCCTCGTATCTTGAGTACGTGGGGCCAGTTTCTGGGATTGAGTTACACCTCCACTCCAACATATTTTTCCAGCGTGATGCTTAATAAGTACAGGGACACATTTAACTAACATCTACCTGATTAAAATTTTCGCTTTAAGACAAGAAAATTTGCTTGTTTTGCTGCTTGTTCATACATCTGAAGGATGCTATAATACCGAGGAATATGTGAATACCCCGCAGGGGTACTAGGGGTACGTCACATACGCTGTCTAACACAGGAAAGGCACACACAAGGTCTTAATAAATTTCTTTTGTCAACGGGATTAACAAAGTTTGTCCAAAAATACGGAGTCTCTATCATGATGTGTTCATAATGCACAACAGCACATAGTTGGCGGTGAAAATTAAGTGGCATGTGACAGATACTTGAAGTTAGGTAACTGATCATTTATATAGCGTCGTATGATGCGATGGCAGGGAACAGTGAATTGAAAACGAAGTGGAAAGGAGAGGCCGTGGCCTACCGCGGCATTTGTATGGAAGGACAGTGTAGCCGGTTACACTGTCATAATGTGAACGGTTAGGGAGCCAATAAGCCATCATCAATCTGAATGAAACTGTTTTGTTTGTATTGCAGTTGAGAGCCAGAAACGAAACCAGGAGCAGCAGCAGCAGCAGCAGCAGCAACAACAACAACAACAACAACAACAACGAGAATATCAGCAACAGAGACCGGTGCAGTGGCCCACAGAGAGTCCGTCAGATCGGCATGGAACTTCGATGCATCGAAATATTGACAACATGAATCCAGCAATGCAGGGAACTCCCTTGTACAGAAGAGTTCCCATATATCATAACGGTGCTTCGTCAATGTACGGCAGTGGAGCCATCCCGCCGAAAAATCGTGGCAACGGTGCCGTTCCTCAAATGTATAGTGGGTTACCAATTTATGGCAATTTTCAGGCACCTCCTCCAGCACTGTACGGGGGTATGTATCCAATGCACCCCTGGTACCTTCCAGGATCTCATTACGGAACTTTCTATGGAAATGGACGAGTTTTTCCGCCAATGTACAAAAATGGCCGATTTGTACCGACAATGTATGGAAACAATCGACGCTCATCAAAAAAATATAGAGGTATGTGGCCTGAAGCAAATTATAGGAACGGGGGTGGTTTACTTCCGCGTGGTAATAGCGCAACAATGGTTGATGGCGGATATGTCTACGATGGTGTATTACGGAACATGGTTGGCGGTCCTTATCTGCATGACAGCACAGCCGTTCCTTATGACGATCTAGGAGGAAATGTCCCACCTGAGCAGTCAGGGGCACCGTATATCCTGCCTGGCAGTCGTGTTGATCACTGTGGTGGCAAGCTTCTGTGTAAAGTTGGAGAATACACGTGTCTGGAATCATGCTCATGCATCCCTGCGTTTTGGAGGTGTGATGGTGAACCAGACTGTGAGGGGGCAGAAGATGAAATAGAGTGCGGTGATGAACTGGAGGAGGAAGTTGACGAATGCAACACAAATAATGGGGACGTTCGTTGTCCGCGAACTGGCAGGTGCATCAGAGAGGACTGGCTGTGCGATGGGAAGGACGACTGCGGAGACTTCTCAGATGAAACCCGCTGTGGTAAGTAAGTGGATGTTAGTAGGTATTGCCATTTGGTGCCGCAAGTACTGTCCCACATATGGTATGAAGTGTCTGAAAGAAGCGATGTCAATTTCCCGAAAAATCGAAAGCTTCAACAAAAACCCGCTGTCACATTGCATTAAATAATTATTGTCCATGCGGTGGCACAGTGGTTAAGGTGCTATGCTACAAATCAGAAGGTTGCTGGTTCGATTCCAGCTGGTGTCAGTGGATTTTTCATTGATATAAAATCCTTCCGGCCGCACTATGGCCCTGGGGTCGACTCAGCCTCTAACAGAAATGAGTATCAGGAGTATTTCCTGGGGGTAAAGGCGGCCGGTGCCTAAGGCTGACAACCTTACCACCATCCTGTGCCGTTGTCACGTAATCTGGGAACCTTAACTTCCTGAAACCCTCTGGGCCACTCCAGGCCTGTAACGGGACTGCTTCACCACAAATATTTATTGGTGTTTGTATCAGAACAAATTACAGGAAAACATGCTTGGGTCAGAATGTGGTCATCTGCAGGTCATTTCAGTACACAAAAAGTAAAATAGAATCTAATATTAATTTATGTTTTCTGTTTTGTTGACCGTGCATCTCGAAATATTCGTGTAAAGGAAACCAACATGATGCGCTATTTATCCTCAGTAAATTTAGTCAGTCGACCTCTACATGTTTTAGGCATATTTATAGCCCATCAACAGGAGGTACACCATATATATATATATATATATATATATATATATATACAACAATTGGTTCTTATTGTTTCTTTTAGTTGACTGTCTGTTGTCCTGGTTGGGTTTCCAAACCAACCAGGACTAGAAAGAACAGTAAGTACCAGTTGTTGTATATATATGGTATACCTCCTTTTGATGGGCTATAAATACGTCCAAAACATGTAGAGGTTGATTGAGGAAATATACTGAGGATAAATAGCGCATGAAGTTGGTGTTCTTTACACGAATTAATTTCTGTGTAGTTAGATTAAGATGTCCGACATTGGTTAGACAATATACACGCTATTTCTCAACGTAAATTCTTAAAAAGATTAAAATATTGGACACATCAATTGAAAATCGGAATAATGTCAAGATTGAGGAAATGCAATTAATTTTATCGTCTTCCCCGGCGCCTTTTTTTGTCTTTTATTTCTCTTCTCTGGAGGATTCTCCTTCCTTCTTCATGTCACGTGCCACAGTATATAGGGCACACCCCTTGTTAAATGTGTTTAATAGTCGTGTCCAGTACGTTATGTGTTGTATCTTTGTTTCCTAATGACATCTTACTGGTACATAACCAAACGATATTTTTATATGAGAATTCCTTCCAGCGCCGGACCGAGACACATGGGCGCCCCGGGCTGGCCACTAATTTGGTGCCCATTCAAACTGATATTCTGTGAAAGTTTTCGGCCTAGGACAGGGCCAGCGAATATTTTTGGGGGCTTGTGTCCCAATTGCTGATAATTTTCGGAGAATTTCTTTCGCATGTGGAAACCTGAGTTTTCCATTACCATATTTGCGATTATTCCAGTGACGTCTTAGTGCCCCTCATAGGTTTGCACCCCGAGAACCTGCTCGGCTGGCCCGTCCCTTAGACAGGCCCTGATTCCATCATATACTACCTCATAGTTGTACCTGAAATTTTTAGAGCAGATGTTACTGATCTTCGCAGTTCCGCTGCTGAGAACAGTCGCTGATCACACTTGCACCTTATTTAGTGAAAGAATAATATGCTGTCTAAAGACGAAGTGACAAATGTCCACATGACCAACCAAATGCAGAGGTTACGTAGTATCATCCCAGATACGAGTGTGTGGGCTTGTATGGCGGGGTTATACTGGTGATAAATCAGAAGTTCAACAGGCACGTAACGTTACCGCGTACCGTAACACCATATCGTGACAGTGTGGACGGGAATCGTGACCGCGTAACTTATCGAAAGTTGGTTACGCGGTAACGTTACGGGCTTGTTCGGTGTGCTGTCGGTATTCGGCCGTCGCATCAAAGGGATGATATGGCTATGGCCTGAGCAGGTCTGGACGAGGAATGTGACGCGTCACCACCGTCCGCTCCTCTCCCCGTCTTTCAATTCCTGATGCTTCTGTCTTGAAGAGTGGTGCGAATCTGTGGTGCTGTGCGGTTGCTTGAGCGTTTTGGTCATTGTGAAATGGAGTGGACTCAGGAAAGTGTCATAGAATTTGTCGAACTTTATAAAAGAAAAGAAATAATTTGGGACCCAAAACACCCAAAGAATTTTAACAAAATTAGGAAGCAAGATGCATGGGAAGAACTGGGGAAAGAAATGAACAGACCCGTCGAGGAGTGCCTCAGTGCCAAAGCTTTCCTGAGCGCTGTGTCCTTTTTCGAGATTTTTCTCTAATCAATTTAATTAAAAATTCAAATTCACTGGGAGACAGTCTGGTGAAATTCTTATATAACCCACTGACTGACTGTAAATTCCAGTCTGCCAGCAAACTTGAAGCGCTGTACACTTCACTGCTTGTGTGCAGTTGCCTTTGCCACCACCGCCGCTCTTTTCTCTTTTTCTTTCAACCATAATGCATATAAATGTACGAAGCCGCTGCTAGCTGCAGACATCGCTCGGGATCCCGTAACAAACTGGGAACCCCAATGTGTAACGCTCGCAGAATACGGTTACGCTGTGAGGCAAAGTTCAGCTCGTAACTCCGTATCGTGTCTGCCACTTGCAACGTTACGGCGTTACGGTACGCGGTAACGTTACAGGTGTGGACGCACCTTTACATGTGCACCTCATGTGGTCTCAGCGCGCCTGAGAATTATGGTGTTCATTTGCAATGCTTCTGGAAGGTAACCGTCGGGTTCGGGGGGTGGAGGGGGGAGTGGGGTTCGCTGGAAGTTTTCGCCAGTGACGTATAAAAGAACGTCATGATGAACAGCGGAAAACATTTGAAATATAGTTTAGATGCTGGATTGAAAGAAAATTCGAAGATTTTATGTTTTGAGTGACAAGAGACTGGACGATATTAACTCTCCAATGAAAACAAGCTCCTGAAATCCTTTGCGCCGGTTGACTATTCAAAGTATAGTGTCAAAATCTTCAGCTCACACGGTAACAAAACTCTTAAACACTGCAGCTGTATAAAATTACAGGCGTAAAACAACTCTTGCCTGTGTACAGGGAAACAAGATGACGGTATTTTACATGGCTTCAAGAATTGGCGTCGCATGGCAGTGCTGATCTGGAACGCGTGTTTTTCTGGGATGAGATATTGTGGGCATTAAACCGTGACGCAGACATGCAGAGTAACAGATTGTGTGTTTCGCAAGTCCCCATACAGTTAACTAAGTTCTTTTGCATGACCTTGAATTCGGAGTGTGATGTGCAGTGAGTGCGTGCAAAATCACAAGACTCGTGATTTTTCGAAGCAAGTGTAAATTACTATCGCTACAATCGGTCTATTCTGACGTTATCGCTAAGACAATTAAGAACTCTCAGGTTTACGTGTTTAAATAGGGCGATTATTATTTGTGTGGGACAATCCACATTTCTTGCAAGAATAAAAATATAATATTCGAAAACCCATTTCAAATGTTTCAAAATATGAGATCCGTTTTGTGTCGAGAAATATTTTTAGAAATTACGAGGTCTGCTTGCGAGCTGAGGGCCAGGTCTTTGAAATAAGGTAAGTGGAACGGTAGGAAATGTCTCTATAGCGAATCTGGCTGATGCGCGATTCTTTTGCGAAGCAGCACTCGTGACAGCTGCGGTGTGCAGGGACACATTTAGTGATGCAAACTGGGTCTAACAGACGGTCCGTCAGAAAATACGTTTGCATGTTTTAAAGCTTCGTAAATAAGGGAACTGCAATAACCGTGATTATATGAGAACTTGTCGCCGAGCGCTGAGCAGTCAGGGTGGTTCAAGATGTTCAGGTGATCGCGACGTGGAAACAGTTGTGACACGATGCCTCATACCAAAGTACACGGATTTCTTTTATCAACAAAGCATGCAAAGCTCATTCAAGTATATGATAAATGTCTCACTTTTGTCAAGGACTTTGTGGCAAGATAGCAGTGCAATTACAGCCGAACTGTTCTTCTTTTATCCATTCTGCAATCTGTCTTACGACAGGTCTATAGCCTCTTATCAAAGTGAGTTCTTCATACAGTGCGATCTAGTGCTTCAGTTTTCAATTTCCAATATCCTCTCTTTTCCTTAAGGTCATTTAATAGCTGCTTACTTCTTCTTCCTCGTCTTTCACTTCTATCCTTCCCTCTATTTTCCTTCAGTAACATGTTTTAGAAGAATTTTGTGCTTTTTGCACTGTGCATTGTAAATAATTATACAACATAACACAACGAAATGACATTTCCTAAATTAATATTTTAATTTTTAATTTTTGTCTTCTATATGCACCGAACACACTCTTCTACCTACTAGACTACTTATGCTGATGCATATAAAACCTGCCATACCGTACGTGTATATACAACCGTCTTCCTGAAGATGATTCCTCGGCTTCGAAACATGTAGAAGACATCACACAAACTAAAAATTAAAGCATTAATTTAGGAAATGTGCATTTCGCTGGTTCATACTCGTATTTTATAATGTTTTAGAAAGTAGTTCATACGCAAGGTGTGACCGAACAAGTTAGCTTTCATTTCTTTTTATTACTTGTAGGATATTCCTCTCCTCCGTCACTCTATGTAATACTTCTTCATTCCTCACACGATGGGTCCAAATGATCTTTTCCATTCTTCTCCAGTATGCCATTTATACCTTTCCAGGTCAACAGTTCTTACTGGAATTTAAATCAAAGAATATGTATATATATATATATATATATATATATATATGCATTGTAATTATTTTTTTGCAACTGGATGTAATATTTGGCTAGGGTTTGGGCGGGTGACAGAAAGAAACAAATATGGAAATGAAATCTATTATTAAATTCTTTTGGACTGAAACAATGCCCTAAAGTGGGTTATCATTCTCACATCCCTCTTCGAATTAAACTATTCATATAATCATGAAGTTTAAAAAGTGTCAGCCATAACCCATGACAAGGAAAATATACGTGCTGAACAGGGGGTATTTTGATATGAAAAAAGGGCAGCGAATTTGCTCTGTGTGAAACGTGAGGGTGGGAGGACTGAGTGGGTGTAGTGCGTGGGAAGACCCCGCCACATGCCCCACGTTATTCTCCCCCTGTCGCAGTAAAAACTTTATAGTCAGACTATTTTGACGTGACCAATGAAGTTACCGTCCAGAATGTTTGGTACAGATTTCCATTTATTTGATGCCTTGTGGGGTCAGGAAAATGCCATATGCCACACGTTTTCTTACTTCCACGATACCACAAATATGGCACTGTAGGTTCGAAATATGTGGGCCGGGTAGTTCAGTCGGTATACAGCTGACTACGGGCTGGACGGTCCGGGATCGAATCCCGGTGGGGACGAGATTTTCCGCCTGTCCAGACCGGCCCTGGTGCCCACCCAGCTTCCTGTAAAATGGGTACCAGGTCTTTCCCGGGGATAAAGTGCGGCCGGGGCGTGCTGCTGACCAATCACCCCCTTCTAGTGCTGAGGTCATGTAAGAGTAGAGCTGTACCTCTACCCACCTTCTGGGCCACACCGGGCCTGTAACGGGATCACTTTACCTTAAGGTCGAAATATTTCTATGTGACTAATGAGCTTTAATTAAACAGGGACCTTGGTACGGGGTCCAAGATATGGGGTTTTGGGTAGGAACAAAGCTGCCACATTTTGCACTCTATCTTGCTCCCATGTCGTAGCAGGAAAAGGATCACACTTCATATATTTTTTATGTAGCCGATGACATTTAGTGGGCAGACAGCTCGGTGGAGCCAGCTCTTACCGACATAACATTTAGATAGTGTTGTGTATCGTATGAGATAATGCAACAACAAACTTCACAAAACATGCGCCTTAAAAAAAATATATATATAGAGTCATTAGTTACATTATTTCAGTGCAGTCAATATTTAGAGCAGTATTTCTCAACCACCGGGCCGCGGCCCGATACCAGGCCCTGGCATCAATTATAATGGGCCGCGAGAGATTTTCCCGGAATTGATAACTAATTTAAATGTAATTTTATATTCGTCAACACGCCACACCCTACACATAATTGTACTAATACTCTTTATGATTATGCCATAATTAATTATTAATACTTATGCTAGTTTAATGTATGAACTTAAAAAAATGGAAAGGTATTTACGAGTAAATCTGTTGGGACCGGGTCCTCGTCT
>Ga0123355_10020100_pt1 | contig 10651 bp, 6 predicted proteins | sample TergutEmb28metaG_3_FD_89872 | JGI IMG/M metagenome (GOLD analysis project Ga0123355, IMG submission 89872) | Embiratermes neotenicus P1 segment gut microbial communities from Petit-Saut dam, French Guiana - Emb289 P1 | ecosystem: Host-associated > Arthropoda: Insects > Digestive system > Gut ... | reverse complement strand
GTTGCATTTTATATATTTATTCAACAAATATAGGTACTGAATATTTTAAACATGGTATATACTCTCTGTTTTTTCCTCTTCAAAATGCAGTTTGTTTCATAATTCTAACATATTTGGTTCCTGGATTATTCACATTTTATATACAGGGTGTGCTAAAATTTAAAAAAATAATTCTGGTGCCAAAAGGTTAACCCCCTTAACTACTTATATTCCTTGATCTAAATTTTGAAATAGCTATAAAATAGGCACTTAACCCCCAAACACTGAGTTAAATCCCATCTGCCATCTGCTGGCATTATTAGAAGCTCACCATATTCTCCGCTCTAGCAGGATAAGGGTTAAAGGAATTTGTTACTTACATAGTCAGTGTGTATGCTCAGAGTCAGCATGTTAAAGTCTGCAAGATGACTGTCATCTTCCTGGATGGCTTCAGTTAATTCCTAAGGAGTTGCAGTTTTAGGTGTTATCGTTTCTTCCAGAAATGCTGAGGCCAGCAAAATGTAAGTGAAGTGCTGTGACTATTAAGTGATGCCCATTTTATGTACAAGGTGGTTCAAATATGACCAGGACTGTTTGTGTGTAAATCTGGCGACATCAGTCCCGGTCATATTTGAACCACCTTGTATTTACTCATTTATGCTGTCACACACCATGTGTGCAGTTCATTTTTACTTCTGATGAGTGTTGTACTTTTGTAACATGGGTGACAGGGATATGTTTGCAGAAGTAGAGTATCATCCTCTGTCATCTCTTGGTCTTCTGATCACTGCAGACTGCACATGTTTCGCATAGTTGCCTTAAATTTTTTATATGAAAATGAAACTGTTTATTCAGCTTATTTAATTTCTGGTGTTGGCCTGCTGCAACTCACAGCATTTGTTTCATAATTCTCCAGACAACAGCTGCAGTAATTTTTTTGCAGTGTAGGCACTTCATTGGTTTCAGATTTGAAATTCTTTCTGCAATGTAGGCACTTCAGTGGTTTCAGATCTGAAATTGTTCACAACAGGTATCTCCACAACCAAGAAGAATATATTCCAGCCACCAGTAACACATTTTCCTTGTGCAGGTACTGCTGGCCAGTGATCAATTTGATGAACAACAACTGTAGTGTGTAGTTATAGATGACTTCCTGAAAGTGCCATCTATCACTCTTTGCAGTGTATGTTGCTATCTTTGGCTGTGAAAAGAGCTGACCATCATGTCACTTCATATGTTGTATGTTTCTGGATGCAGTGATATCATGCTTTGTCACTATGAGTTTCTTTGCTTGTGCTGGAAAGCTGTTTTGTATCAGCATGTAGTTGTAGAGCTTTGTCTGTTTTCATGTTTGGTAGCTGATGTGCCAGAACATAACTTGTATAGTGTCTGTCAATGTGTGAGTGATGCCTTGATCCAATTGAAGCTAGAGACGTTTTATGCAGTTGTGGCACAGCTTGGCGTGATAAGTTGAGTTTGGTCCTTATAAGACTGTATGTAGTTGGTCTCCAATAATATAGGACAGTTGATGAAACATAGCCTGTTTTGCATTCTTCTGATACATGGATGTGAAGGCCACATATAGTTGGTTTACTGGGATTTTCTATGCATCCTTTGTGGCCTGCAGTATTCTCATCTGTTGTGATATGTCACTTTGGTGGAAACATTTCACAGTTTTCTGTATTTGTAGTAAGTCACTTGTTTGATTTTGATGCCATGAGGTCTGACACCCAAATTTCTTTGGGGTGGTAAACGTCCGTGGAACATCCAAAATATTTGTTGGAATTAATTTGGGGTGGCCGGGGGGGGGGGGGGCGGTGGGGGGGGTTCTTGTGTTGTGTAAAAGGGGAGAAAATTTTGAGGGGGGGGGGGGGGGGTTAGGTTGGGGGGTGTGGGGGGGGGGGGGGGGGGGAGGTCTTCCCAAATTCCCCAAAGAATGCTACTCTAGTATAACTGATCTAGTCCAATTACAACCTGAAGATGGCCCACATATAGGGCCGAAACATGTCGTTGTTAGAACCCTCATTGTAATAATAGGGGCAAATATAGTTGTGTTTGACTAATGTATTACTATACTAAGCTCCTTACTATTGTACTAAACACAACGGGGATGATGCACATCAGAAGTGCAACTTAACAGTTGCTGTGCAGAATTAAAAAACACACATCCATACACATGTTTAATTACTTACATGTAAACCTCCATGCCTACATCCCCTCACCAAATGTTCCATACCTTTTCTTCAGATTTGAAGATTGTAACTTAAGCAGTTTGTACTTTGTGTCAATAATATTTGTTATGGAGTGTTGGCATGGACTCTGCAATGTCATTCATTGTATTTTTTACATGTATATATTTTTAAATATGAACAAGTGGTAACTTTCATAGATTTTATATAATGTGAAGTTATGTAAAACCTGTAGATTGAACTAAATTTGCAGTGGAATTTTATATTGTTCATTCCATGCATTATCAACAACTAATTCATGACATTAAACCAACAAAGTTAGCACAGTACTGTGCTAACTTTCATTAAGTATGTAGGCTGCTTCCAGAATACACTATATCAAGGTCTAGCACATTTATAAAACTACTGTACAAAGAAATGTCTACATTTTAACAATTTGGCTCTTTTACACCACATAATCATTGTACAAAAGTGGCTAATTTGTTTCTGTGCGGTATTGCTTGGGTTTGATTCCCTGGTGTTGGTCCCTTGTGGATCAAAACATGTAAGAATGTTTGGTGTGATATTGTAATATAAATATATAAGGAACAAGTTTGTGCAGTTTGTTGGTTTAATGTTGTGAATTACTATGGTGATATGGTTTTAAGTTGGCAGATATTGAATATTCAAAAGTCAATTGTTTTGAGTGGCAATCACTGTTCTAATGATACACCAAAGTATATTAAAATAATGTCAATATTTTAGCTGTAATGATGAAATATTGGCAACTAACACCTCGATGTAAGAATACGCAGTGAGAGGTGTTTCTTGGCAAAAGAACTTTGACATGCAATGCATGACAAGGGGAAATGCAAACCATTACTGGCTCTTCATTTAAAGATATAATATAAAGTGGATGTACCTATGTTTAATTAAAGCATTAAATGTTTTCCAAGAATGCCAAATGTCAACTGATCTCCACAGTTAATATAAAGACTGTGCAGAGGAAACGTCATGGATGGATGTTACAGTTCTCAAGATGTCAACTGTGAGTGCCTCACCATCCTTGCTGCATATCACGGTGTGTCTGTGAAAGTGGTCAGGTGCCATAATGCCTTAGAATACATGTTTGTTGCATAATTTTTTAACAGTTGAAACAAAAAGCGCCCTTATGTGCACATCCAGTTTGCCTCCATTTAAGAAGAATTTGTGTAGGCAGGATATATATATATATATATATATGTGTCTGTAAGATGACATTACATTAAATAATTATAGCTAGTGTAAATGGTTTATTCCATGTATCAAAATGAAATTTATAACCGAATAAATAAGACAGTTGGTTCAGACAGACTCATAGTGCTTGTGAAAACCTGTTTTAAATTATTTCAGAAAGACAGGAGAGTAGAGATCTTAACAGAGCTGTGTTTTGTTGTATGTACATGTAAAACATTTAGGTTTTTTTTTTTTTGGCAAGTACTGGTAATTTTTGCGGCTTGTTAGATTCAGCCTCTTGTTGATGCAGGATATTATTCCTCACTGTTTTCTAGAACTCTTGGATTTGTGAGCATATTTGTGTATGTTGTGCTTTGTGCATATTTGTTACCCTTATCAGGATATGTTTACTGGTATATGGAGCTCTGTTTTCTTTCAAATATGAAACAGTCGAAAGGATGTTGCACCCAACACAAAAATGAATCTGCTTAACATTAGTTCAACAACTATTTGGAGAATTTTCAGTAAGGTATCTCTCAATAAGGAAAGCTGAAACATCCATAATTAAAGAATATAATCCATCAATGCACATCTTTAATGTAGCAATTGTACATTGCAACTACATGTTTTGGTTACCCCAAAGTAATTAACTTCTGGCTGTGTACCATAAGTGTAAAAAGGAATTTATTTGACATGCAGTTAGTGGACAAGATTTTGGCCGTACAGAGGATGTTACATATATTGGTATATATGTGTATTTTACTTTTAGGAAAGACTTTCAGATACAAAATTACATTGTGCAAGGTTAAAATAATATGATCATGTAATTACATTGTATTTAAATTGTATGATCATATTACTTAATTACTTACTTACTTACTTACTTACTTACTTACTTACTCACTCCATGGAACAGAGTCCTTCTTGAGAAGCTAACTGGTTTTCAGTTAGTCAAGAAATTCCCTGCATTTTATGGAACCGGAAATTTCATTACTGCATTCAAAAGTGCCTGCCACCTGTCCATATCCTGAGCTCAAAGTATCAGTCCTGGTCCGAGGCTTACTGTATGAATGTATCGTAACAATAAATTTTTATGGTGAGGAGTTGTTAGCACCTTGTCCAACCCCCAAGCTGGAGGACCACCCATTGTCTGCTGTATGCGACTGCTTATTCAGTATATTCGCAGCTACCCTCCACGTTGGAGGATATTCCTCCATTCGCAGCCTGAGGATGTGCTCTACTATGGCGATACGTACCCACTTATCACAGATGATCATATAGTTGTAGGTAATATCGTCCAATTGTAATATTATTTAAACCTTTTTCAGTATTATTTTATGTTTGAAAAGCTTTTCTATGAGTAACAAACATATATATATGTACCAAGCTTTATAAGGATGAGATCTTGTATACTAACGGTGTAATTTTTTTTTTTTAAACACTTCAGGTATACAGCCTGATGATGGTTGTGTGGGGTAACTGAAACATGTAGCTGCAGTCTACAATTGCTACATTAAAGCTGTACATTGGTAGATCATATTCTTTTATTGTTTACTTTAGAAACACAATGGGATGCCACACCTTAAAACTGAAACATCCCCGTCTGTAAGCCCAGATATGCTGAAGCAGTATTCGTAATGTTTCTGTTTTGTAAACCTTAAGAAATTCTATCTCTCACTCACACACACACGTATTTCAATATGTTTCTGTCACTTACATCCTTGCTTAGCTTTGGTTGGGCTGTTACCAACACTCTGTGGATACATTTTTTTGTTTTTCTTTTATGGTGCAACAGGCCCTATTGCGCCAGGGCTGCCTTTTTATCAAGGCTTCACAATTGCACTCACACACACAACACTTGGTAGGACTCCTGTGGATGAGTAATCAGCCTGATGCAGAGACCTCTACCTGACACCACACAATTCTCACAAGAGACAGACATCTTTGCCACCAACAAGTTTTGAACCCACAATTCCAGCAATCATGCAGTGCACAGAGAGACATGCCTTAGACTGTGCAGCCACAGGGATTGGCTCTGTGGATACAGTAGATTTTTATAAACGCTGGTCTATGAAAATGTTCATAAAATTTAATACTGTGCTGATTGTGTTTGCCAGAGTTCAGGTCAGCAATCACAACTTCAGCAAACTGACACAGGTGGTAATGCATTCAAGGCAGTAGATAGAACTTAGAAAAAGACACTGTAGTATAGTGCATGACTATGATGTGATGATAGTTCTGGTTACTGCTGTTACTGTTTATATGAACAGGGAATAATATGAAGGGGGGGAAAAAGTTACTTTTCCTTGTCAAGTCCACTTAATTTCTCCATATGTGACAGCATAGTTTAATAAATAACTTCTACACATTCCTGACAAGGTGCTGCTACCCACTCCCTTACATTTTTATCCTCATAATATCACCACAACATAATTCAGATATAATTGTGCTCATGTTTCATCAGTTCAGTGTGTATAAGAAACTGGAAATAAATCTTGACTGAACTGTACTTTACAATGTTTACATTTGTTTTACTGTTGTTATAATTTGAAAGTAGTAAGGATATCTATTTTGGAATATTTACAAATTATATTAGGTGAAAGGAAATTTATTTTTTAAGAATTATGTTAATATAATTTCAACACTGATTAAGCCCAATGCAAGCTCAACTACAGTTGTACTTGAAAACTTTTTCAATGCTACCCAGAAATGTATCCTGTAGGATAGTATTAAAAATGACCAAGACCGATTGTAATGAATGAAGGAGAAAACTAATTGGTATCCAATTATAACAATGTGCTTCTGCATCACTTCTTTCACTGCCAGAACTGTGTACTGTATTATTTGTCAATCAGCATTAAAGAATAGTTACCTTTTAACCATTCCTGGTAATGAGAAACTTTATGACATTATTGAGCTTGTGCAATCATACATATTCCTACTGTTCACTGAGTACCATACTTTGTGATGATGATGATGATAATTCGCTGTAGATTGCACATTTTATCTAATGAATCAATTGGAATTTTCATCCTTTAAATCTGTCATGCAAATATGACTGCTGAAACTTTTGTGTATTGGTTACTAATCTTGCACCCAAGAGAGATTAATATAGATGTAGAGCAAATTTTAGGAGGAATGTAATGGTATAAACCCTCTTAATTGTTAGAATCGTTAGTTGAGGGGAGGGGATTCCTAACCCTTTGGCGCCTTAAGTCAACTACAGTTGATTGACAGCGTGATTCTGAGAAAATTGGATGTCCATTAAAGTAATCAGCCCACACCATGCAGAGTAGCGGGCAGTCACTTAATTCGCGGGTCTTTTGCAGAGCACACTGGGTACTTAACTGTAGCTTCAAAGGATTAAAGGTCGGTTGTATTAAGTGAGCCTACCGCTTACATTTAGTCGTCAGCTAGCAAGTGAGTTGAACTTGAGTGAGCCTTTCTCACTACTCACGGAATTCACCTGCGGCTCGTTTATGTACCTTATGTCCCTGGGTAGGTTGCAGTGGTCTATAAGGGAGAAATATGAATGAAGTCACCCAGTTTTGAAGTGCATTTGAAAATTATCTTTTGTGGAATGTTAATGACAAATACTATTTGAATAAATTATTGAAAGATGCCATTTTTTATAAATTGGCCAAAGAACTGGAAGACAAAGGTTTTGTAATAACACAGTTACTGAAGGGTGCATTAAAAATATAAAGGACATGAAGCTGCCAAAATAGCCAAAGGTAAGAAGATTGCTGTGGGGGGTAGAGGAAGTGTGTCACATTCAGCATAGTTTATTGAGGCTGACTCCCTTCAGGGAATAGAAACATTGGGTGAATCAAGTTTAAATCTGGTAAGTATACAAGACATAATATTAATGTTGGGGATTCTGACACTGGATGATCTGTAAATGTCTGTTGACTGCAAATTAATGACTGATTACAGTGCCCTATTCCATCAGTTGGCAGCTGCCAGTACCCACATTTGAGTAATTCCTCCAAGAAGCAGCAAGAAATAACTGTCCAAATGTATTGGAAACTCATTTTTTTGCTAGTTACAAAATTTTAATGCAGATTTTAAACAGTGTCTTTTCAATATCTGTTGTCTGTTGATTGTTATGGAACTATGTTGAGTGGGGGAGGGGTGTACATGTACAATATAAAATGAACAATTCTTCATGCATTTCTGATATTAAATATTATATGGCAAACCAAATATACCGATTTTTAAAACTAATAATTGTACCTGTGTTATTAGTCCATTATATTTCAAATGGAAATTCTCTGGAGTTCTGATGCTTGGATACAGTTAACAGAACAGGTCCATACTTGGTTTAGTCAAACCACTACAGTATTAAATGATACAGCGGCTTATGGACGAGAGTAGAGCCACTTCCGAAGTGGCAAAATGTATCATATCCATGCAATCTCTGTGTATTAGGGTTGAAGTGGAGAACAGTCTCAATCAGTTATTTCAGTACTTGGTGATGCCACATTTATTCAAACTGTTGGACACTAATCTTATCTTCGTAAATCTCAGTCAGTTTAGTATTCATACCAGGACTAAATTAGTGTGTAGACATTTACAGGTATCAGATTTCAAAAACCTCCGATTCAGGGAAAAGTGATTTTAAGTTGCTGGTTTCCTGAAGTGCAATACTGTGGTGGGATTAATACAGTAGGCTCATTGTAAGTGGGAGTGACCACCTGTGTGTTGATACAGTGTGTACGAAGCAGTACCCTGTGAAAAATTTACACAGACCTTTCAAAATTGGAGTATTACACCTCATAAATTCGTGTTAAGGAAGATGTGCACAAATTACTACATTAAGAGATTTTACTTTTGGATGCCTGACTGTGAGTATATGACAGCCTGTACAGTATTAGAGATTTGGCTGTACTTTTCTCTCACGAGGACTTTGAATGTAGCAAATGCTGCACTTCACCTTTAAGGAGATGCAAGGAATATACGTCATATCTCATGTAATATGTAAACAGTTTACCCCTATTCATGCATCAACAATATGAAATACTATAATTTCTGCAACAGAAGCGGTAGTTATAAAAAAAAACTTGAATGTAACTGCAATATTTATTACCTGTAACTCCTTTGCACACAGCTGAACTATCCTGATGTAATGGAATCTATAATGCATGTGGGTTCCATTCAGGGAGGAACGGCTGTGGGTGGTTGAGAATAGGGTGCTGTGGGTAATATTTGGCCTAAGAGGGACGAGGTAACAGGGGAGTGGAGAAAGCTACAAAACGAGGAGCTTAGTGATCTGTACTCCTCACTAAATACTATCCAGGTCATCAAAATAAGAAAAATGAGATGGGCAGGGCATTGTAGCACATACGAAGGCGAGTTGTGTTCAGGGTTTTGGTGGGGAAACCTGAGGAAAAGAGAAGACCCAGGCTAGGTGGGAGGCTAATATTAAAACGGATCTTCAAGAAGTGGAATGGGGTGTCATGGACTGGATTGATCGTAGAACAGGGACAGGTGGCGTGCTCGTGTGAATTTGGTAATGGACCTTCGGGTTCCATAAAATGAAGGGAATTTCTTGACTAGCTGAGAACCGGTTAGCTTCTCAGGAAGGACTTTACTCCGTGGAGTCAGTCGATTGATGAATATGGGTTGCCAACATAGATATCCATGGCAAAAGTGACACGTGCCAGCACAGTGAGTTCACGTCAGCAGTATGAAAACTGAATAATCTTGACGGATCATTTTCTTTGTATTTACACTCAATGGCAGTTGTGCCACAATTTTACCGTAAAGTCTGTTGTTATTTACGTTGCGAACCGTGACTTCTGTATTGTCACTTATATGGAGGGGTGGGAGACCTAACTTTGTGGATCACAGTGTGTGTCCGTTATCTGTAGTGGCGCCCGTGGCGTATGTTCCGATAAATGTGTGTTGTCAACGCTGATGCAATATTGTGAAGGCATTATGAATTGCGTTAGAGGCAAGAGGAGAGGAAGAAAACAAGGAGTTTATGTTGTGAATACAGTGGCATGTTCACTGTAGTACGCCTTTAATTAAGAAATTAAAAAATACTAGAAGTGTTCATGACAGAATTCTAAATAATGAAACCTATTAACTGACAATAAGCGTTTCCCCTGTTCTGCTCGTACGTTCGTGCGTAAAAGACATACCATCTGTCATGCGTTTATATTTTCTTTCACTTGCCACTTGTCATCGTGCGGTCTATTAAGACAAGATTAATTTAATTTAACCCTTTGAAGGGGGGGAACCCTACTTTTCTTCCTAATCGTCATAGTTTCTGGAAAAGTGTTCCTCTATCTAAAGTGTTCCATGCTTCGTCCGCTCGACCCGATAGGATCACGAAGAATACGAGTATGAAGACGATACTGTCAGGAGGAAACCCGCTTTGTCCACAGTGTGGAAGTACTCTTCTGTTCAGTGTTCCTTCGATATCCGAACACAGCATTGCTTTGTCGGAAGATCCCCAGGCTTTACCATGCTTCTCATTAGAGTTTTGTTAAGATCAAGATGACTATGGAATATTGGTGGAATGCTACTTAGAGGGTAAAACCGAAGTACTCGGAGAAAACCTGTTAGAATGCCATCCAGTCTATCACAAATCTCAAATAGACTGGCCCGGGGTCGAACCGGCGCCTGTGTGGTGACAACCCAGGGACGAGCCGCCAAAGCTGTCATTTTTGTCTTTTCAAGTAACAGATATTTAAAAATTGCTCTCTTACGCCACACTACGCACAGTTTGCGTTCCGTATAACACCGACAGGTTAATTCTGCAAAGGAAAGTTGTTGCTACTTTTGGGATTGTATGAAACGCATATATATATAGCCTAAAACGTTGTTCGTTTTAACCTTGAAGCTAGTGGTATGTATAGTAACCACTGTGCTTTAAAGCCATAACCAAAATCGCACGGTTTTAAAGTACAGGGTTATTCAAAATTATTGTCGGGGTTTTAACAACTTATCATACACAATACACTTGAAATAGAAGTATATGTATTTTTTTCTTATTTAATAGAACAACACTCCAAGTATTTGTTACATACTTTACAGGTGCTCTTTGAGAGTTTCTAGATCCATCGGTGCAACTACATACTGCTATCGCAAGTGTATTGTGTATGACAAGTTGTTAAAACCCCGACAATCACGCCCCCCAAAAATTTCTTCCGTCAGTTTGAGCCGAGCACGAGAGCCAGGTCGGCTCAATTTACTGTGTTTTGTGTCGTTATGCTGTTTCGGCCTACGTGGAATGAATGACGTGTGCAGTGCTGTCATGCGGACGGGGGCGGTCGAAGGTG
>Ga0123355_10020098_pt1 | contig 10651 bp, 9 predicted proteins | sample TergutEmb28metaG_3_FD_89872 | JGI IMG/M metagenome (GOLD analysis project Ga0123355, IMG submission 89872) | Embiratermes neotenicus P1 segment gut microbial communities from Petit-Saut dam, French Guiana - Emb289 P1 | ecosystem: Host-associated > Arthropoda: Insects > Digestive system > Gut ... | reverse complement strand
GGCTGCTTGATGTACATTTCGACGAAGACAAAACGCGTATTTGGGATATGAACGTGCAAAAACTTCTCAATATCTCTCGTAAAATCGCTCTTAACATGATTAGAATTTTTCGTGACGCAAACCGACCACAACGACTTCCTTTGACCAGCGTGTTAAAAGAAAACCTTTTTGACTTGGATAAGTTTGCATTGTTTTTAGAATTCTTTCGGAATCAGGGCAAATTAGATTGACGTGCAACCGCTTGATTTTGCGGTTGCGATTGGTAGGGAATTTTGTTATATTGAAACAATACAACTTGGGAGGTTATTTAAGATGGCAGAAAACAAACAACAAACAACAAACGCAATAAACGTACTTCGGCTTATTGCCCTTTTAGGCGGCATATGGTTACTGGGTATGTTAATCGGGAATGCAATCGCAATCTTTGTATCCCCAAACAATGATTATATCATTGAAAGTTTTGGCGATTTTTATTCTGCAATGGGTGGCTTTGAAGCCGTTGGGAATCTAATACTCTCTATTATATTGCTTGTTGTAATTCCTTTAAGTTCTGCTCAAGCCAAAAAGAATGAGAATGGAAAATGAAAATCTTCAACCCATGCCGCCCGATTGCCTTTTAGCTTTCGGGCGGTATTGTTTTAGCAAGTTCATGTTTAACAATCCGCAATAACTTATCATGCAAAGTGTCTTTGCTTGCCTTGCTAAAATGAATTTGGATTTTGTAGATTGTGTTTCCTATCTTCTTTTTTTGCCTTTTCACCCTCATGTCGCGATAATGGAAAAAGCTTCGTACATGCACTATGGCAAGGAGGGGCTTTTTTGACAGTCTGAAAACGCCTGCATGCAGGCGTTTTTCCAACTCACACAAATTTTAACATCAGCGAATCGAAAATGGGTTTGTATCCGATTTTCTGATAAATGCTGTTGGACGTTGGGTTGGCCAAATCCGTATACAACACGCATTTGGTAAAACCCCTGTCCAGCGCAAGCTGGCTAATTTGCGCCACGCAGCTTGATGCATAGCCTTTGCCGCGGTAATAGGGCGGCGTATATACAGGCCCAACACCAATAACGGTCTGCATTTCTCTGTTAAGCCCCGCTAAGGAAACCGGCACGCCATTGTATTCCAAAATGTAAAGATTATTTTTGGATATGCGATAGCGGTAAGGTTCGGGGTTACTGGGAATTTGCATAGTGGTAGTGCCGTAGGTTCCTGCGGCATAAAATGCTTCGCACCAAAACGGCAGAAACGGCATGTCTTTTTCTGCCGACAGGCGAACAGTACCAATCAGCGGAATGGAGGGGTTCACTTCCGTCAATTCGTATATGCGCTGATTCATTGCTATTTCAAATTTCTTGCCCTTGCGGGTGGTGTGCGCTTCGGCGAAATGCCGTGCCAAGCTTTTTTCTGATAACACCCCGGGAATTGGCTCGTCTGCAATGCCGTCAATTAAGCAATTAATCGCGGTGGCGTCTATTTTGTTGTCCGTGGCGTATAGGGCAATGTTGTGCGGTGGTGTCATTATGGCGGTAAGCTGTATGCCGTTTTCGTCCGCAACAGTGGCCATATACCAATTTGCAGGGTCGCGCCAGTCTTCTTTGTCCTTACCTTCGTACCCGATGAGCAGGTTTCCAAGTGGAATCATGTTCTGCGCTTCGTGGCGCATGAGTACATCGTAGGTGGCGTTGTAAAACGCGTTTACGCATGTATACTGCTTGAATTGCATATCACCAACTCCTCTCCGATTTCAGATAGTATACACCTGCCGCACCATATTGCAAGCATATTTTTCTCGCAAAAGGCGCATGGTAACAACATGACAAAATTGGCTATCTGCATTTTTAACTTGGCACTGCGCTGCCATCACGACCAAATCCTGGAGCGTGCCGCAGGCCTGGCATACCGTGTATTGCTGGCATTTTTTCCGTTTCTGATATTCTTGATATCTCTGTTTAGTACCTTGGAAGTAGACGAATCTGCAATATTGGAAGGGTTATTTTTTGTGTTGCCCGGTGATATTGCAGGTCTTGTATACGATTTCATATACGAACTTGGTGGAGCCAGAAGCATAGGGCTTATGTCTACGGCATTATTTTTTAGCGTGTACAATACATCTAACGGTTTTAGGGCAATTGTGCGCATTATCAACCGTGCATATGGCGTTCGTAACCGCCGCGGATTAATAGCACAAGTTGTGATTAGTTTTTTACTGATGTTGCTTTTTTCTGCGGCACTCATAATAATGCTTGGGCTTTTGGTTTTTGGGCGGCAGATATGGGGCTTCTTCTTTCCCGGCGGGAATGAACTTTTGTTTGCGTTTGCAAGCGGCGGCGGTGCAATGGTGGTGCTTGTGCTTGTGACTATGGTTATTTACAGGCTTGCATGTGCCACTCCATTGCCAATCAAGCATATTTTGCCCGGGGCAGCTTTTACGGTAATTGCATGGGTGGTGATTAGCAGCGGTTTCGGTTTTGTAATATCAAATTTTACACAGTACTCTGTCATTTACGGCAGCATTGCCGGGGTGTTTATCTTAATTTTGTGGCTTAATATCGTCTCAATTGTGCTGCTGGTTGGAAACGAAGCAAATGCAGTATTAAGGGAATATTATCCATAAAGTAAAAGTCGTCGTAAAACAATTGACATATTCTTAAATTTATGTCTAAATTGTTACGTAGTTATTATCGAAGTGTGAAGGAACGATTTTATGAGTGCGGCAGGTGATGACACCCCGTTGCAAAATGTTATTGCATTCTTCAAACAAGAAAAAGGTTTTGAAAGGTTACTCACTAGCATGTCTGCAATGTACGCACGACATGGGCGTACATACGGCGCGGTGCGTCTTGCAAACCCTACCCCGCAAGAAGAACGAGCCATCTCTGCATTTTTTGAGCGGGATTATTTCGACCAAGCCTTAATTCGCATTAGTTTGGGAGATTTCGAGCGTCAACTCAATAAAGTTTTCTCATTTAATATCAAATTTGCATCATTGATGGCAGAATATTCGCAAGCGTACGATACTCCTAGCCTTGATATTCACAGTGCTGTTCACAAAAACAAAGACGCATTTACAGAAGATATTGCTAAAAATCTTTTGCCACAATACAAAAACACACTGGCGGCACTTTGGTTAAACGATGTTATCACAAATATGCGGCGTGCGTACAAGCCATGGGTAGGGCAATATGTAACAGAGCCGGATAAGGTTATAGATATAATCGACAAAGTGGCGGAAGCGCTTAACAATTTGCCCGCGGCCAGCCCTCCTTCGCAGCTGTCAACATTTGCCGCAAAATTTACAGATTCGCCCTGTGCGTTGGATTTTAACGGTGAATACGGTGCATTGTTTGTACGTGCTTTGGCCTTTCACTTTAGCGCTCCCGTGCCATGCAGCATCGAATCCAGCATAGGCTTGTACCTTAAAGCGGGCTTGCTAACCGGCGGTGTGCTGTGTCAGGTAATGGTGCAAAACCTAGATGCATACGCACCAGCCGGCACACCTGACGAAATTTGCGCTATCCACAATAAACGCGGGCAATCCCATGTACTTACATTAGAAAGTATTGCGCAGTTGTCGCAGGCAAAAAGCGTAGGCGGTACAGTATTTATAATAGAAAACCCACTTGTTTTTGCGGCTGTACAGGAACGTTTGCAGGGCGCAAAATGCACACTTATCTCCCCAATGGGCAACCATAATCCGGCATTTTTACAGCTTTTGGAACTGCTGTATGCCGCAGGAGAGGAATTGTACTATGCCGGAAACATGGACTTCAAAGGGCTTATACAGGCGGATAATATGTATTTGAAATTTGGCAAGCAGTTTATCCCCTGGCGATATTCAAAAAGTGATTATGAATTGGCCATTTCAAAAAACAGCGTGCTTTTGTCCGGTGAAAAAAAAGACTTGGCAATGCATAACGAAGATCTTGCGCTGGTACTATCTCAATTGCGCAAAAGAGGCAAGACGGCAAGCTCAATGCCGCTTGTGCCGTTGTTGGTAAAGGATATAAAAGAATATATATAATGTGGAGGTGTACAGCAATGAAAAACAAAATTGATGTGGTAATTGGCGGAAAAGTGCTTACCATCAGGTCAGAAGAATCTGCAGAGCATGTACAAAGAATTGCGATGTACGTGGACCAAAAAATCCAAATGCTTAAAGAAAAAAATCTGACAGCTGTTGTAGACGATCGTTTGCGGGCTTTGCTTATTGCCCTAAACTTGGCAGATGATTATTTCAAAGTGAAGGATTTGTACACCGCGCAAGAGGTTATTTATCAAAAGCTTGCAAAGGAAACGGTGAAGCTGGAAAAAGAAAATGCTTATTTGAAAAACCAGATGAAAAAGCTTGAAGCCAAACTGGATAAGGTGACCGGCGAGTTTGATGAATTTTTGCATAATTTCGACAATAAACCAGAAGAAAAGGGCGAAGAAAAAGGCGAAAATATTCGGCAGTTGCCAAAAATAGATATGCGAAAGGCGGTTAACTAATGGAGAAATTAGCCGCGTTGCGCACGCTTATGGAAGCGCACGGGCTGGATGCATATATAATTTCTAGCGGCGATGCCCACAACAACGACCGCATGGCAGATTATTGGCGTGTAAGATCATGGTTTTCCGGTTTTACAGGTTCTGCGGGCACGGTGGTGGTAACGCCAACGGAAGCGGGCCTGTGGACAGACGGGCGGTACTTTATACAGGCCGAAGAAGAGCTGGCCGGTACAAGCATTGACTTATACAAAATGGGTGAGCCGGGTGTACCAACATATGAAGAATTTCTCCTGGAAAAATTACCGGAAGGCGGCAAGTTGGGCTTCGACGGCAGGACGATGTCTGCCGCTGGTTTCGACCTTTTGAAAAAAAAATTGGAGCAAAAAAAACTGACATATTGCTATCAGGAAGACAGGGTTGGCACGCTATGGGCAAACCGCCCATCTCTGCCGCACCTTCCGGTATTTGAACATCTGCCACAATTTGCGGGGCTTTCTGCCGCAGAAAAACTGCGCACAGTTCGTGAAAAAATGAAAGAAAATGGCGTAACTGCGTACTTGGTTTCCGCACTGGATGATATTGCGTGGCTGCTAAACATTCGCGGACAGGACGTTTCCAATACTCCGGTGGCGTATGCCTATGTTCTGATAACGGAAAAAGACGCGTATGTTTTTATAGATTTTAGAAAAGTTCAAGATATTTCCGGTAAGTTGATGTCTCAAGGTTTTACACTGGATACGTATGGGGCAGTCGTTCATAGGTTAAAAGCACTGACAGGTGGCAACATATATTACAACTGCAACAGAACCAATGTTTTACTATCCGAGGGAGCGATTCCTGGTGCACTGGAACGCGTAAATACCCGTGACATAATAGCATTCTTAAAGGGTATAAAATCCGAAGCAGAGCTTGCCAATATAAGAAATGCCTACATTAAAGAAGGCGTGGCAATGACAAAATTGCTAAAATGGCTAGACGACTCTATATCTGCCGGTAATGTGCTTACAGAAGATGATGTGGCTAAAAAATTGCAAGGCTTCCGCAAGCAGCAAGCCCATTATCTTTGCGATAGTTTCGACACCATTTCGGCCTATGGCGCAAATGCAGCGCAAGTGCACTATCATCACAAGGGCACCGGCGCAGCATTGGAGCCTAAAGGGTTTTTTTTGCTGGACACAGGCGGGCAATATTTGGACGGTACAACAGACACCACCCGCACAGTGTGCTTAGGCGCGCTAACCGACGAAATGAAGCGCGACTTTACGCTGGTACTTAAGGGGCATATTGCGCTTTCCTGCGCTGTGTTTCTAAAAGGTACAACCGGCCGGGCACTGGATATGCTGGCACGGCAGCCCATATTGCAAAGCTGCCAAAACTACAACCATGGCACTGGTCACGGCATAGGATACTGCCTTGGTGTACACGAAGGCCCCTATGGCATAAACCAGCGCAACGATGTGGTTATAGAGCCCGGAATGGTTTTTGCCAACGAGCCCGCCATATACAAACAGGGGCGCTATGGCATACGTACGGAAAATTCTATTGTGGCAAAAGCGCTATGCCAAAACGATGACGGCACATTCTATAACTTCGAAACATTAACATACTGCCCTTACGATACGCGCGGCATAAATGTGGAAATGCTTACGCAACAAGAAAAAGATTTTGTAAGTACGTACCATGCCAAAGTGCAACAGGTTCTTTCGCCAATGCTGACAGAAGATGAACAGGCATGGTTGAAAATTCGTTGTGCAAAAATATAAAAAATTTTTTGAATGCGATGGAACTTTTTCATATATAATACGTTTCGTAGGTTGTAAGACACAAAACCAAGCAGAGAGGATTTTTAAAATGAAAAGAAAAACATTTATTGCCGTACTTACGGTAGCAATTATGGCACTAAGCTCAATGAGCGCATTTGCGCTGGACTACGCCATACCGGATGATGCCATCACCATAACCGCACGGTTCTACATTGCAGAACTGGATGCTCCGGAAGACGCGGGCGAGGAATTCGCCATGGTCAGTGAAGATGGCGAGCTTGTAATTCACGTTACCGAGGACACACTCGTTTACTTCGAAGATTTTGTGCCAATGGGTGATGACGAAGAAGACGGCATGACGCAAATGGCACGTGAAGTATTATTTGGCCGTACACTTGCGGAAGTGCTTGAAGGTAGGAACCTTCGCGTAATTTATGTAGAAGGCGAAGAAAACAAAGCGGTTAGCATCATGATTTTGTTTGAAACCGCTGTGCATCCGGGCCCGGAACCGATTGACGTTGACCTTGAAGACGATTACGCTGACATCGAAACATTGCCGGGAGAACTTGTTACCGAAGATGGTATTTTTGGTATTGTAACCTTACCGGGCGAAATTGTTACGTACGAGCCGATACCATTTCCGGAAGTAACCCAAGCAGAAGACCTTGACCCAATTATGCTAAATGGCGAAATCGTTGTTAACGGTGAAATGCTTGACGGCGCAAAACTTCCATTTGTACAAGAAACAGAAGACGGCGATGTCGTTATGGTTCCGCTTAGAGTAGTTGCAGAGGCCCTTGGCTATGATGTTAGCTGGAACAGCACATTGCGCAGTGTTCAGTTGGGCGTAGCCATTCAGCTTTGGATTGGCCGTACCGAGGCGCATTTTGGCAGAATGGCTCCAATTGAGCTTTCCGTAGCACCTGTTATTGTGGATAACTTAACATTTGTTCCGCTGGACTTTTTCCGCAATGTGCTTGGGCAGTACGCCTATGTATTTGAAGGCCAGGTTGTAATTGAAACCGAAAGCGATATGTACTAAAACTTAATTAGATTTGAGAACCGCCTCATACGTTGGGGCGGTTTTTTTGTACGCTTTTCAGTTGGTCGAAAAATCCGACCAACTGATTTGATGAAATAGTCGCGAAAATTTTCGCTATTCTCCTCTTTTGCCCTTGCACTTTTCACAAAAAAAGTATAATCTTCTTATGTTAATACACTACCACAAAGGAGTATATAACTTGAGAAACCTAACCCTTCTAACCGACTTTTACGAACTCACCATGATGCAGGCCTATCATCACCATCAAGCCACTACAGGGCGTAAGCAAGTCGCCGTTTTCGATATGTTCTACCGCGAAAACCCATGCGGCAATGGATATGCTGTGGCGGCTGGGCTTCAGCAAGTGATAGACTATATCAGTGCGCTTTCCTTTACAGATGAAGACATTACCTACTTGCGTTCAACAGGCACATTTAATGAGGCATTCCTTGAATATTTGAAAACCTTCCGCTTCTCCGGAAATATTTTTGCTGTACCGGAAGGCACCGTCGTATTCCCTGGTGAACCACTGCTGCAAGTCGTCGCGCCGCTAATGGAAGCGCAGTTAATCGAAACCGCAATTTTGAATATCATCAACCATCAGAGTTTAATAGCCACAAAGGCTGCCCGCGTGTGCTGGGCCGCCAAGGGCGACCGTGTGCTGGAATTTGGCTTGCGCCGTGCTCAGGGCCCGGATGCCGGTTTGTACGGCGCACGTGCGGCTATGATAGGCGGCTGCGCTGCCACAAGCAACGTACTTGCGGGGCAAATGTTTGACGTACCGGTGCGCGGTACACATGCCCATAGTTGGATCATGTGCTTTGATACAGAATTGGAAGCATTGCAGTATTATGCTGACCTGTACCCGCAGTCTTGCGTCCTTCTTGTTGACACTTATGACACGCTAAAATCTGGTGTGCCAAACGCGATAAAGGTGTTCCAAGGAATGCGCGACAAGGGGATACCTTTGGTAAACTACGGTATCCGCCTGGACAGCGGCGACCTTGCATACCTTTCCAAGCAAGCCAGAAAAATGCTGGACGATGCGGGGTTTGACGATGCGTTTATCAGTGCGTCCAACGACCTTGACGAGTATTTGATAACCGAACTAAAAAGCCAAGGGGCAAAAATTTCCCTTTGGGGCGTGGGTACGCACCTGATCACATCCAAGGAATACCCCGCATTTGGCGGCGTATACAAAATTGCCGCGCTTTCCACGGACGGCGGCGAATGGCAGCACAAAATAAAATTATCGGAAGATCCGGTAAAAGTAACCAACCCCGGGGTCAAAAAAATCTTTAGACTTTACGACGCTAAATCTGGTAAAATGAAGGCCGACTTGATTGCCCTGGCAGACGAGACGCTGGACAACACGCAAGACCTAACCATTTTTGACCCAATAGCCACGTGGAAGCGTATGACACTAAAAGCAGGCGAATTTACAGTACGTGAGCTGTTGCAACCTGTGTTCGAAAATGGCAAGTGCGTCTACCCGCAGCTATCCGTAACAGAAATTTGCGCCTACGCTGCCAAAGAACGGGATACGCTTTGGGAGGAACACAGGCGCTTAGTTCGCCCGCATATCATGCCCGTGGATTTATCGCAAAAATTATACGACCTAAAGCAATCTATGATTGCCAAGTTGCGGTCGAATAAATAAGTGGGCGTTCCCGCCCATCCCGGAGGAAGCGTAGCAGGGATTCAGTTCCTGCGGAGCGGCGGGGCTTGGGGCAGTACCCCATTAAAATAAAAGGAGATGTATTCTAATGCAAAACGTACAAGCATTACCGGAAAAATTAAAGGCAAAAAAAGGTTTCGCCCTAAACATGATTATCGGCCTGGACGGTTTTGTGGATGAAATTATCCACGTGGTGGACAAGCGCCAAGACTTTCAAAATTACACCCGCCTAAGCACAATTGCAGCCTTTGGCGAGCGTGTATCTAAAGCCGCCGGCCTTAGCGCAAACTTTGAGTTTGTACCTGTTCAAACAAAACTTGGCGGCAACGGCCCAATTTTATCAAACGCACTTTTGGAATACGGCGTATCCCTAACATATGTAGGCTCCTTGGGCAAGCCTGCCATTCACCCTGTTTTCCAGCCAATGGTAGAAAAGGCAAAAGCCGTATACAGCCTGTGTGGTGCAGGTCTTACAGACGCCTTAGAGTTTGAAGACGGTAAGCTGATGCTTGGTAAACATGCTACCCTAAAAGAAGTAACATGGGAAGCGTGTAAAGCAACCCTTGGCGGCGCAGAAGGCATTGCTAAAATGATAAACGAATGCCAACTGTTTGGTATGGAAAACTGGACAATGCTGCCATACATGAGCCAAATTTGGGAAGGTATTATAAACGAAGTATTCCCGCTATTGGAAGATAAAGCAGAAAAGCCAATTGCTTTCTTCGACTTGGCAGACCCGGAAAAACGTACAAACGAAGATATCCGCCACGCAATGCATTTAATCAGCAAGTTCGAAAGTAAATTCCGCACAATTCTTGGGCTTAACGAGAACGAAGCATATAAAATTGCGGAGGTTATGGGCGTAAGCGTAGACGAAAATTGCCCCGATAAACTGAAAAATGCGGTCATCGCAACTTATGAAAAACTTGGCATATACTGCTTGGTGGTTCATCCTGTGCGCAGTGCATGTTGTGTCATTGGCGGCGAATATTTCTACACAGACGGCCCATTCTGCCCTAAACCAAAGCTGACAACAGGCGCTGGCGACAATTTTAACGCCGGGTTCTGCCTGGGGCAGTCACTCGGGCTAGACCCGCTTGCGTCGTTGACATTGGGTGTGTGTACGTCCGGTTTCTATGTGCGCAATGCCCACAGCCCATCTTATGACCAAGTTATTGAATTTGCTGAAAAATGGGCAGCAAATGATATCGACTAAGGAGGCCCCAGCATGACGCTACGCAATAAACATGCACGGCTGTTTTTCCCTGTAACAAGCAGCGGCAAGCTATCGGATACTACACATTTATGCATCGCCGCCCATCAAGATGATATCGAGCTTATGGCAGCGGGTGCAATTTTAGAATGCTATGGACAGCCCAGCAAAGCATTTACAGGAGTTGTGGTCACAGACGGCGCAGGCTCGCCGCGCACAGGCATTTATGCAAACTGTTCCGACGAAGATATGAAAGTAACACGTGCAAACGAGCAGGATAACGCTGCAAGCATAGGTGGGTACAACGCCCAATTTCAGCTATACTATCCAAGCAGTGCGGTGAAAGACAACGCCAACCCTAATTTGGTAGACGAGCTTGTGGAGATAATACTTGCGACTGGGCCAGAGTATGTGTTCACGCACAATTTTGCAGACAAGCATGATACACACTGCGCCGTTGCCG
>Ga0123355_10020097_pt1 | contig 10651 bp, 10 predicted proteins | sample TergutEmb28metaG_3_FD_89872 | JGI IMG/M metagenome (GOLD analysis project Ga0123355, IMG submission 89872) | Embiratermes neotenicus P1 segment gut microbial communities from Petit-Saut dam, French Guiana - Emb289 P1 | ecosystem: Host-associated > Arthropoda: Insects > Digestive system > Gut ... | reverse complement strand
TTTTCATTGCTGGACTTAAGTTGATTCGTGATCTTTTGGGCAGCAGTTTCTTCTGTCATATACTTTTGCTTTATTAGATTAGGGTCTTTTTCTAGAGAGCATTTGGCTTTTGCAGCATCATATTTTTGTGCTAATCTGGTAAGCCAGTCTTTGGCTTGCTTTATGTACTTGCTGCAGACTCCATTTCGACTAATCCACATCCACCATTTCATCTTTTGATGTAGATTCTATTAATGTCTGTCTTCAGGTGGTGGATTCCTTCAGTAGTTAGAAACTTTCTTGTTTTTTGATCATTTTTCTTGTTCTTTGAGTTTTACTCCACCTTGAAAATTTGCCAGACCCAACGGTAATATTCCCCACTAGTTTGTCCTTCTTCTGACTGTTTTCAATACCATCACTTTCTTCTCTGTCCAGATACTTACAGGTCTCAACAAGCTCCTTGTTCCTTATTACTATGTGGTTTAGTTAAAGTACTGTTTTGGCTTTAGTTGGCTTGCCATGCTTGAAAACTGCTGTGCTGCATTTGTCTAGGTCAAATTCCATTCATATGACATTGCTGAACGTTTTGACAGTGTTCATCTTCTGCTGTAAAATGGTCTCAACTCTGGAAAATAGCTTGAAGTCATCCATATAGAATAAATGGCTTACTACTTTTCCCCCTGACTTCATACCCTGTTGTTGTTTGTTTGTTTGTTTGTTGTTGTTTTTGTTGTTGTCACCTTTATGCCATATTTACAATTATATACCTGAAAAAACCCCTATTTCTAGGGTATATAATGTTGCAGCTATTCTGTATTTACAATTTGTGCTACATGTAATGTTATTTAGCCCATGAAATATGTTTTGTACTTTTATATTAGCACTTTCCATAGTATGTGTGCAGTGCCCAGTACAGCTTTTTTTTGGCAGTTCCTTAATTTCTTGCTTTCCTAGTATGTTGCTCTGGTATTGTCTGAGTGCTTTTGAAATGGTTCCAGTCACCCCTGTCATTGGTATCACTTTTGCTTTCACATTCCACATGCACTCAATTTCTGTTATGGGGTCTTTATATTTTAAAATCTTCTCACCTTCTCTCCTGATCACATTTTTGTTTCCAGGAATTGCACCATCTATTAACATGCATGTTCTTTGTTAATTATCACTGGTTATGATGCCCAGTTTATTAGTGGGAATAGTTCTGTCAGATTGCACTTGTTGGTTCCATGATATGGTAACCTTACCTTCATGACTTGTTTCGACTGATTTTGGTACATGGTCATACCAGTGTGTGTTCTCTTATTTTATCCCTATTTTCTTGCATATGTTAAAGTGTAGCTGAGCACACACTCTATCATGTCTCTTGATCTGTTGTTCTTTTTGCCAATATTGCGCATATGATATGATGTGTTCTGCTATCTCATCAAATTGTTTACGGAGTCTGCAATTGCTGTCTGTTGCTTTTTGTAATATTTTTGTTGCATGATATTTGCTATGTAATGCCTAATCTTGTGCTGGTATTATTTCACTTTCAGTCTCTTCTTTCAGATCTCCCCTTGACTGCCTTAGGAACGTGTCTTCTTCACTATTAAGCTGTCTATCCATACTTCTAATATGCATTACTTTGCTTTCCCATTTTTTTCTTTAAGGACTGTCCTAATTTTGCTTTTTTGTGTCACTGTTCTCATTTGATTGAGTTAATTCTTCTGCAACCTTTGCTACCACATTAATTGTTGAATTCGTGTTTGGCTGATTGGTTTCATGACTTTTAACAATATTTTGTGTTCAAATATTCTGCAATATTAATTGCCTCTGCTTTATGCATCACTTTAGTTTGTAACAGGCCTCTTCCTCCTTCTTTCGTTTTCACATATAGTCTATCTATATCAGCATTTGTATGATGCATTTTGTACATTATTAGTACCTTTCTAGTTTTCCTGTCAATTTTTCTTATCTCTTCTAATCTCAAATTAATAATCCCAAAACTGTGTCTTAATACTAGAACAGCTAATGCTCCAATTGCTGTAATTTTATTCTTGGCATTCAACTTAATTTCAGTATTGTTCTTGATCTAATAGTGTATTCCTTCTTTAATCTTTCTTGCATTTGTTGATGTTGTATGCCCTCACTTTCTTCAAGCCCTAGGTACTTGTATGTTTATCCTTCTTTGAGCTGTTGTATTTTCTGTTGAAGTCAAGTATTAAATTCTGTGATTGAACTAATTTTCCTCGCTTGAGTACAATATTTGCACACTTGTCTAGTCCAAATTCCATATGGATATCATCACTGAAGGTTCTAAGTACTTGCATCTCTTTGTGGAGTTCTTCCTTTCTTTTACCATTTTTTACCTTCATATAATCCATGTCAAGTAAATGTGATGCTTTAGTTTTTGTTGTGCGTACTTCATATCCTTTGTTCGACTTGTTCAACTACTCTGTGAGGGGGATTAAACTAATGCAAAATAGCAGTGGTGATAATGAGTTGCCTTGAAATATTCCACATTGTATTTCTAAATCTTCTGTATCTGTTATCTTTCCTTCTGTATGTAGGTGCATACTTGACTTCCAGAAGCTCAAGGCTTCCTTAGTCAAAAATATCATTTTGTTATTAATCTCAATTAACTGTAATGATTTGATTATCCAACTGTGAGGCACACTGTCAAAAGCTTTCTGATAATTTGTCCATGCCATGCAAACATTTTTCTTCCTGTTTTTGTGTTCATGTAATATTGCTCTTGATATTAGTAGCTGATCTTTGCAGCCTTTCGATCCTCTACAGCACCCTTTCTGCTCTTTAGGCATCTAATGTCTGTTATCAATATACTTTTATATTTGTTTGCTTATAAAAGAAGTAATGCTTTTGTTTTTGTGTATTGTGGGCATGCATGTTAATAGGTCTGTAATTCTTTGGTCTTTCAGTGTTCATTTTTTGGAATGAGAATTGTTATTCCTGTCAATAGCCAGTCTGGTATTTGATCTTCCTCAATCAGTTTGTTGAAGAGAGTTGCTAAATATGTGTGTGTGTTGCTGTAAGTTGCTTCAGCCAAAAATTTGCTATTTGGTCTCTTCCAGGAGCTTTCCAATTTAGTGTCATTCTTATTACCTCTGTGACCTCCATTTCAGATATTGGTCTCCTTTCCATACTGGGATTTTGGTGGCACTGGTTTTTGATCCAGTAAGCTTCTTCACTGTGTTGAACCTTTATTCCAAACTTTTCTTTCAAAAGTTCTCTATATCTTCTTTAGTTGTGCATTTTTCTCATTAGTATATTTCTGTCTTAGAAGGTTGTAAAATTTCTTGGAGTCTGTTTTAAACATTTTATATTGATAGTACTGGTTTTATCTTTTCCTGTATCTAGAAAATCATTATGTCTTTTCTGATACTCTTTGTTTGAGCTCTTCAATTACTTAATCCAAATTTTCCTCCTTCAATGTGTTATATTTCCTGAGTAAACTCTTTCTTTTTATATTCTGTTTCTTTTTCTCATCTCTTTTTATTTCTGCCCAAGCTGATAAATCTCCCCTGTTACCATTTATACTCTCCTGTATGCGTCTAACCCACAGGGGTGTTTTTGGACTCCAAATTTCTGATTTGTAGCATACTGTTCCATTTACTTCTTCTGTAATAACCGTTGCTGCTGCACGGATAAGTTGATCATCTCAGTCAGATTCAGATCTTTATCTTTTAGTATCTCTGCTTTTTCCTCATTAGTAGTTTTCACTATTTCTTTTATTTTAAACATGATTTGTATTTTCTGCAGTCTTGGTCCTTTGTTCATTTCTATTTGTGTCACCTGATAATATGCACTTCAAAGTTTTTCTTCTAATTTACTGATATAATCCCTTTGTTGATGATTTGCCATTTCTTCTTCTGTTGTTGGTGCTAAATTCTGCTTCTGTGCTGCAGCATTCATGGTGCACAGCTCTTCTAGCTGTTCTCCGTCACTTTTGTTTACATGACTTCTTTGATCATCTTGCAATTTCTTATTTATTTCTTCAGTCTCCATCTCTGTGATCTTTTTGCTGGTTTATGAGTTTCTTCGCATCCATGTACTGTACATCGCATAGTCTGGACTTCATTTTCTCCATATTTCATACACCTTCTTATAGTTGTTTCTGAGATACTTTCTGCAATACATATAGCACCATATAACTGCTCTTTATATCTTCCCTTGTCCAAGCCATTCTTTGTTTTACCTCTGTGTTTTTGGATAGATATTGGGTTTGGCGGCTTTGACTCTGAGTGGGTAGTCTGCTTGGAGTTGCCACATTGCAATAACTTCCTCAGCCCTAGGAATACTCGGTTTCCTGTTACTCTTTTTTTTTTTTTATTCTTGGTCTCCAAGAATAGCTGCTGCACATTTGTATTGTTTGGATTATTTTTATTGTTGCTCTTTTCCATGGCTGTCCCATGAGAAGCTAGGGATTATGGTTCAGTGTGGCAGAGCTCCGCTTTCCACACTAAGGCTTTGTGAAACTGGCTTCACCAGGTGCCCAGCGTTCACCGTTCATGGCTTATAAACCTTCCATCTCATATGCTTCTGGAGTCCTTTGGCACAGTTGTTTACCTCTTAGACTCAGGGATTTTTCTTCAAGGTTTAGTCCTCTAGATCCAACGTGTTTTGTTTAAACAGGTTCATCTCTGGTCATTTGTAGTTATTCACTACACGCGGAGTCTTGTGTGCAGAGAAGTGAATGGCTTGTGCCTTATGTTGCACTATTACACACCTGGGTTGGTGAGGGCCAGTACAGAGTCAACCCCTTACAAAGGTATTACCTCTCCCATACCCATTGAATTATTATTATTATTATTATTTATTATCACTTTTATGCAGGGTATTTACAGTTTACCAGAAACAAGCCATGTTTTTAGGGGGCCATAATGTTGCAGCTATTCTGTAGTTACAATTTATGGTACAGTAATGTAATTAATTTCCCATGTTAATTGTTTTGTGCTTTTACATTAGTACTTTCTGAAGCATGTGTGCAATACCCAGCATGGCTCTTTTCTGTAGTTTCTTTATTTCACGCTTTCCTGATATGTGGCTGAGGTATTTTCTGAATGATTTTGAGATGATTCCATTTGTGGCAGTTGTTATGGGTATCACTTTTTTTTTACATTCCACATGCACTGTGTTACAGTTGTATGGTCTTTGTGTTTTAGAATCTTCTTGGCTTCTTTCTTAATCACATTTCTGTCTCCTGAAATGCAGCATCCATTAGCATATGTGATGTCCTGTTTATTGTTAGGGATAGTTCTCAAGAAACCATGTGCTTGCACTTCATATTTATACCTTGATGGTTCACCAACATCTTGCACTGTCTTTTATGAAATAGAACTATCCTGGCTTTGTACAACCCTTTATGAACTCACTTATCTTACTGCTTCATGCACATCTGCACTTGACTGCATCTGACCTTAAACTGTGAGTTTCATTTATATTTAATCTTTCTTATTTGGGTTGGGAATTAGTGCACTTGTTGATGCAGTGGAAACTTGAAGGGAGTTTTGTATTTGTGATGGTCACCCTGTGTGTAACTATTGTATTTGGTTTATTTTGGATAGTGCAACATTAAGTTACATCCCATAGTGCATGGTGCAATATTCAAACATTGCTTTTTAGCTACTCTAATACAACTGACCTACAATGCTCGAACTATTCATCATTCACTGTTATCCTTACGGCTCACTGTGATAAATTTATTCACAAGTTCTTCATTGCTCCTGTTGAGGAGGGAGCAGTAAGTGCAAGTGCTGTAGGTGGACAGTATGGTGACCTAAAGTGCAGACAAGAGCTTGGTCATAGTAGTACTGGACAGATTGACAAGTTTGAAAAGGTCAAAGAACTGGGTTGTAGCATGAATTCGGTTCAGCTTAGGATGCTGTATTAGTAGCCTTCATCATTGCAAGGAGTTTCAGGCTGCTTCTAACTGTTCTGGGCAGAAACATGTGGCTATATTGAACTTAAGGCAGCTGGTCTGAGAAGATATAAATGCTGCCTTGTTGGATCTCCTTACTGATGGACATAGACTGTGCCACCTAGCATATGCTGCAAGTAGTGTTGGTGGTACATGTAATAGAGTCATATTTTCTGACATATCTGCACTTTGTTCAGCAAATGATGGGTGGTTTTAGTTAACAGACCAAAGACAGAGTGTTATATCTCTTAATATGGATCAGTCTCTTCACACAGTGGTCGCATGTCTGTTGTGGGTGAATCTCCCATGAAGGGTCTGGAATGTTCCATTGTATAGAAGGACACCTAACTGAGCACCTAGGTAGGTTTCATTATAGACACATTGTGAAGAATGTATTGTTTCCATCTGTAAGAATTTTATCCTGCTAGGATAATCCCATTCCTCCTATTTGACTCCTGCATTCATGCTTCTCATGCAGTTTAAGAATGTTCATTACTGCAGGACAATGTTGAACCCATTGACTGGCCACCATAAACAGGTGATACGAACACCATGTAGAGTGAGGTGAAGAAAATTATATAGGGAGACCTAGCCTATCCACTCTCAAAGAAGTAGGGATGTTTTCTGGATACTTAATGTTTTGTTTGAAATTAAATTAATGCATGACGACTTTATATTGTCCCTAGTTGCATTCTTGCTGAGACAAATGCAATCCATTATTGAAGTATAGAGGTTCTGAATATCACATTAAAGACAGGCCTTGAAATTATCCCTTTGAAGGGCTAACTTACTGATTCATACTATGTGTAAGTAAACTACATGCTTCAAGGGAAAGAGGCTCTTAAAGCATGTATATTTTGCAGCTAAGTTGTGTGTGTACAGTCACATTCGAACATGAGTCATTTAAATCAGAATGCCAGTAAACAGCAAGTTATGAAAAAAATAACTGAAATATCTGCTTCACTTGCACTTATGTCTTCACCAGTTCAGCACAATTACCTTTGGAAACATGTAGTTAAGTAATATAACTGTGTGGTTTAAAAAACAGTGTCAGTATTCATGCTGAAATGAGTGTATTTTTTGATCACTGAACAATACTAGTCTCCTGCTATGTGCATTCAGTTTAGATTGAAAATGGATGTTGAAGTCTCTGCTGTGGAACATGGTTACTTGTTTTGGACAGTTAGTGAATTGTAACCCTAATTTGTCTTCAAATTAAGTAGACATGTTGTTGTCTGTAGTTAATAGATATCTTATGTAAATAATTATGACTGGAAGGCAGATAAAAGCTACACATGGACAAATAAAAAGAAATTATGAATGATTGGTATTTTGATGGCTGTATGCTCTAAGTCACTTCTGCTTTGGTACTTAGAAAGTGTTAGGTGCTTTGTTATTATTATACAGAGTGTACAGTTATGCGTTGTTTGTGACTGTAGTTATCACCTTGTCATGTGAGGTCTGTTGAGAAAGTTCTGGAACCGATTAAATACAACACAATACCTAGCAGATAAATTTCACTAAACATTGTTCTCTTTGGAATAGTACCCTCATGCATGAATATGATAGTAGTGATGTTTTCATTTTACCAGCATCCCATATTTGGTTATGGAGGAATCTTGCTTAGCTGCTGTAGCATTTTTAATGATTTTCCCTTGCTATTCACATTGATGCCCTTCAAAACTAACTTGCAGTTTTGGGAAATGGAAAAAAAAAGTATAATTCTGGAAATATTATGGGTCAAGAATTCTGAACAATTGATACAGGAAAACAATTCTTTGAGGAATAGCACTTTCAGTATCATTTTACAGCGTTATGTTGACGATTTTTTGGGACCAGAAGAAATTAACGATACTTGTGGGAAAACAGTGCATGTGGGAACAATAGATAGAGGTTTCATTTTACTGGGGCATGTCTTCGCTATGAGAGCTAGTTGCTTGCCTCTCACCGTGGAGGTCTGGGTTCAGTCTGAGGCCAGTTTGTGGAAATTGTGATTGACAAAGTGGCACTGGGACAGGCTTCCCTCCAAGTACTTCAGTATTGGTTATGAATGACTGATGATGATGATGATGATGATGTTGAGTGAAAACAGTTGCAGGTAATATTATTGTATATGGGTTTATTATAAAGAGATTTGTTTGATGATTTATGTGTTTTATTAACATGACGCTAATAGCTCAAAATGTTTTTAAGCTCTGACTGGGCTAGAGTACAGGACAGATGTGTAATTTATTTAGTTGCACTTCATGTTGGCTGCAAAGGATTAAGAGGGTGTAAATATTTTTACAGTACCGCCATATTATGAAACTTAACATGATAGTGTTACTTTTACTGTTACAGTATACTTGTAACAGCCTTAATCTACATATTCTTTTGCCGTGTGCTGGAAATGTAGATCCTGCCCACTGTTTTTATCCCATAACTGTAGTCAGTCTAAAACTCATTAAAGAATTGGTGGTACAGAAAGGAAGTTCTAGCTTTGATACATGGTCAGCATGTATTACCATAGTATGTTATATGTCAGTTTTGTTCTTTATTTCTGTCATGAGATTTTCCTAATGCTAATTCTATAAAAATCGGTGTTATCATTTCCTTCTCATATGAAGTACACTTTGCGATCCCTATATTAGGCTATGGTAAAACCATTACGTCAGTGTGAGTAAATTGTTGCAATCAAATTGTACCATCTCATTTCACCAATCTCATTAATAATGACAGCCGTTGAACAAAACAATAAAAATATTACTTAGTATTTTGTGCTTATAAATATAATGTTGAAGATGCACATTTTATTGATCTTAGGGACTAAATTTGATCCCTTGGAGAAATTGGGCTGAAACATTCCACCAGCAATTTGTGTTGCACACCTCTTAGTCCAGTATTGTTACTGTTTTTCCTTTTTTTTATATCGTGTATCTGCATGTAAAATGTGTAATGAGTGTTTGAGAAGAAAATACTCAGAAGAATATTTGGACCTACTGGAGAGAGAGTAGTAAATAAGAAGAACTATATTTTGAGTGTTATCATGACTTGTGCACATCACCAAATATCATGAGGATGTTCAAATCATTGAAGACAAAAATGGACAGGACACCTAGCATGCATGTAGTAGAGACATTCATAAGCATTCTAGTCAGGAAATTTGAAAGGATGAGAAGAACACTTCAGATATTTAGGCATTGATGAGAGATAATACTAAAATGAGTTTAAAATAGAATGTGTGGATATGGACTGTATTCACCTGGCAGATGCTTGTAAACATAGCACTAAACCTCCAGATTCCATATGAGGGGAGTTTGAGTAGCTGATCAGTGGTCATAAAAAGGTAAAGCAATTCCTGTACAGGCCTAGACAGGCCTTGAGGGTTCCCGGAGGTTGATTCTTCCAAATTTCATGACTTTTGGCACATGAAGGTGGTGAGTTTGTCAGCCCTATGCACTATGTCTTTACCCCCCATGAAATATTCTTGGTACTCATTTCTCTTAGGGGCTGAGTCAACCCCAGGGCCATAGGAAGGATTATGTCAATGAGAAATTGCAATAACACTATTGGGAATGAAACCTGTGACCTGTCCTGTAACACAGTCCCTCAGCCAACTGCATCACTGTGTGCCCCAAGCAGTGGTCATATCTGTAATAAAAACTTTGTTCTGTGACGCTATTTAGTTTTATTTAGTTATGTACTTGTGTATAAACTTTCATACAAGTTTTCTGGAAGAAAATTATAATTAAATAGTCCATTTTGCCATGGCAGTTCTGCAAGTATATGATACTACCCTTCAGCTTTAGTGTGGTGTACTGCCCATTAGCTGATATGTATAGTATATCAAACAGTTATGCAGAAATTGGATGTGTGATGCATATTATTTTGATGGGACTTGGTGAAATACAGGGTACATCAATAAAAGTCATACTTCTGCTGATGCTCAAAATTTATGTCACAAAAACAAGTGCAACTTGTTATGAAGGTGAACCGTTTCTTAGCCTATTAGTATGCAGTTATTGCCAGCCATGTTCCTCATTAAAACACTGCAGGCAGCAAGACCAAGGGTTTACGGGAAACTGCTGTTAGCAGTTGTCATAGTCTGTGTTGTCTTATATTCACCAAACTAAGAAAAATGTGTAATAATATGTTCAAAATAATACATTCATTCCATTGGCATGTGCAGAATGTGACAATTCCTTGCCTTTCTCAGGGCCTTCTTCCAATCCTCCCTGTATGTACTTTTTCCTGCCACCCTCTCCACCAATTATTCTTCCATCCTCTATCACCTCATCTTGTCATCTATTTCTTGGTCTACCTGTCAATCTTCTTGTTCCCAAATTCATATGTAATACCCTTTTGGGAATCCTATTTTCTTCCATTCTCTGTACATGCCCAAACCAACATATTCTATTTAACCTTATTGTCTCTATTATTGTAGGTTTTTTAACACTTGCATAAATTTCTTTATTAGTTAATATCCTCCAATTTTCTTTTTTGTTGTCATATACTGGGCCTAAAATTCTTCTATACATTTTCTTTAAAAAATGTTCAATTGCTTTCTGTCTGTCTTTGTTAGTGTCCAAGTTTCTGATGCATTTGTTAACAGTTTTTCTATTATTGTGTTCTTTAGTCTTAATTTTAGTTTCTTTGATTTTTAAAAAAATTTTGTAGCATAAACTGTGTTTTGTTAGCATTGTTTATTCTTTCTTGCAAGTCGATTTGGTTATTGTTATCTTCATTAAGTGTAACGCCTAAATATTTAACATTTTCCAC
>Ga0123355_10020096_pt1 | contig 10652 bp, 7 predicted proteins | sample TergutEmb28metaG_3_FD_89872 | JGI IMG/M metagenome (GOLD analysis project Ga0123355, IMG submission 89872) | Embiratermes neotenicus P1 segment gut microbial communities from Petit-Saut dam, French Guiana - Emb289 P1 | ecosystem: Host-associated > Arthropoda: Insects > Digestive system > Gut ... | reverse complement strand
GGAACAAATACTAGCAACTTCATATAGGAAAATTATTTTAATACTCCCTGATGATGGTCGTGTAGCGACCGAAACATGTAGGAGTCATAGTGAATAATTTTAATCAAGGTTATATGTTTTTAATAAAGTATTCTATGTGAATAAATATTTTAAAAGACATAGAACAGTGCAAGTAGTTGGCTTATTTTATAATCATAGTGAAATGTTTGTTGTTTATCAGTGTTTGTGAGATGTTTTGTTCTTATGAGTGTAATAATTGCTATGTGCAATATAGAGTGGTAGAAAACCTAACAGCATAATAGAACATGTAACAATATGTCCAACCATACATCCACATATTACAGAGCAAACTGTTGTCAGTTTGTACTGTGTAACGATTATAGGCCTAATGTGTCACTTAACTGTGTGTGTGTGTACATGTACATTTGTGAGAGTGTGAGTGTGTGTGTGTGGTGGGGGGTGGGGGGAATTCAAATATGTACAGCTGTAATTTGATTATTTCTTCGCCTGTTGTAGGTGTAGCAGACACAAAGTACCGGGTCCAGATGGAGAAGCACCTGCTCGCAGAGTTATTGTGCTGGGTGCAGGAATGGTGAGCGGTCCTCTTGTGGAATATCTCCACAGGGGCAAAAATTTGAATATTACTGTTGGTGAGTCGAGTCACAGTTTCCGATGGACAGTAGTTATTTCCTTAACATGAGCATGAAGTCATGCAGCCTTACTTTACCCCTGAAGGTTAAATAGTAAGAGGTGCATACATAATGCTTGGACTGATCCTTGTGATTCACTTTAGAAGTGAGCAAGATTTTGAAACCCTTTCCTTCTGTTTTATACTTGTGCAAAAACCACCATTTTGGTTTTGAGGTGGGAATGGAAAGAATTGTTTAGAATCGGAATAACAGTTTTCCAGGATTAAAAATTTTTACTGTTTACAGTAGGGAAGATGTAACTAGTTAGTAATCTCTATGCTTTACCTTATACAGAATAACATATTCCTCCAAAATAAACGGCCTGCCCAGGATTTTACATGGGCAGGGCAAACTCCCAGCATGTGTTCTCAAGTTCAAACACAGCATGTTGGAAGTTTCTGAGAGTACAGAAAGGCAGAAGGAACCTGTTGAGAATTGTCAGACGTAGGAAGGGATTTTTTTTTTTTTGGTCTACTTTCATGTCTGGCGTTGTGTCAAATAACTATTTCCTTATATCAAACTTTCTTCCAAAGTTAATGTACACTAAAATATAGATGATTCTCTTATTGTGTATTCATCAAAAGCTTTTGCTCTCAAAAGATACTGACAGGATCACATTTAAAATAAGAAGTTAATTTGTTTAATTTAATTTCATGTCTATTATTCAGTAAAGGGATTAATGTAGACATTCATTGGTGATTCTTGTTTTGTCCAATCCATTCTACCGTTCTCCCCATTATATTCTTACAACCGCCAATAACATCAACAATTTTGAAGACAGAGCCTACACCAGTCAATTAAGCTTTCCATCCAAGGCATGCGGAATGGCAGAATTATCATTAATCACTTTGCCTCTGGTTTATTGCAGCTTCGGCACTGAAAGATGAGGCAGATGCTGTAGCTGGCCGCTACCCAGGAGTTGAGCCAGTGCTTCTTGATGTGGTTGAAAGGCCAGACTTGTTGCAAGATTTGATTGGGACAGCAGATCTTGTTGTGTCACTTCTTCCCAGTACTTTACATTATCTAGTGGCAGAGGTCTGTATAAATGCTGGTGTGCATCTTGTTACAGCATCATACTGCACTGATGAGCTGAAGGAAATGCATGACCGGTATGTAACAAACATGTGCAAAAATCTCTTTTATAGTATCAGGTGGGAAAATGACAAGAACAGAAAAACAGTTAAGCATTACAAGAAGAGCATACAAAAGAACTAAATAATACAAAAGTAAATGATCACAGTGTCCATGTGGTCTGTGGCAAGCATGTGTTCTCTGTTACTGCTCAAATGTGGATCAGGGGTTCTAAATCTCACTTAGGCATGGACATATGTCCAGTTTTTTCTATGTTGGTAGAGGCTTTGCGATGATGGGTGGTCCCTTATTTAAGGATGTATCAGATATCCACAGACAAGATTTAGAAATCCAGAAAATTGGAGGCCCTGAGCTGAATCAGCTCAAAGTGCCATATATCTAGATAGGGAACTATGTAAATAATTAAAAATAATCAGCTATCAAAATATTTAATGAGGTAGAGGTAAGTTATTTATTGACATTTAGTTTTACAACTTTCGTGTATGCATTTGTGCAGTTGCAGTAATTAATATGGCTTCCTTATTAGTAATGCAGTAAAATCTCTGTGCATTGAAATTTAGGGGACCAGTGTTTTTGGATTTGCAAAATGGAAGTTTTGAATTTAGGAATTAGACCCTAGTTTAAAGCATTGTCTGTATCTGAGAGCTATGATTTTGTTTTATGGAACTTTTCATTGTGGAGAGTTGAGTTTTTCATTGCCCAGTAATATTAAATGTCAACTGAAGTAGTTAAGTTTATGGGTCAGGATAGCATATATGATATAGCAACTTGCTATGGGCTGGACAGTCTGGGGATTAAGTCCCAGTGGAGGCAAGGTTTTCTACACTTTTCCAGACTGGCCCTTTGGCCCACCCAGCCCACAATGGGTACTGGATCATTCCTGAGGATGAAGCAACTGCGAGTGGCGTTAACCATCCACCCCCACCTAGCATCAAGGTTAAAGAATGAGTAGAGGTGTACCTCTTCCCCCCTCTGTGCCCTCATGGCAAGTTACAGGGTGAACTTTACCTTTATGGTTAAGTTTAAGAAAATAATATGCCCATAGCCACTGGACAAGTAACTGCTGTGATTGTGATTTGCTATCATATTATCTACACAACAACCTTAACTGCTGCACACAACAAGAACTCCAAGTTAAATTTTGACATATGATCTGAATTGACACATAAGGGCTTTGGGACACATGTTCCTTCTCTTTACTTACAAGTCTGTATTATAAATATGTTAGTATATATCCAACCACTTTCTGTAACAAAGAAAAATTTCCTACTTAAAGATTACGTCTAATTGCTTCTAACTTAATCCACTATTTTTATTTTTACTTTTAATTTTTATTTTTATCCTTATTATATTTTATTACACTAAACAATTTGTATTGTCCTATTTTATTACATTTATCGTACTAAATAACCATGTGATTGTTGTACACACTGTGTTGATGTCACCCCTTAATCCCAACAAATATGATGATTTCCATATCCATGTGGATTATGTAATCCTGTATGGATTTATGGAAGGAAAATAAACGATATGATTAGACAAAGGTGATTCTAGAAAACATTAAAATTTACCTGAACGTTGACTGAGCTCGAGTGCCAGTCAGACCACCCCTCTATGTGACAAAAGGAAACATTTTTTGGCTTCATTTTTTTGGTGTGTCCACACCCTAACTGAGGAAGAACTTTCTGACCTTTAGCCCCCTTGTATTTCACTCATGTCCATCCAGTCTTGACAGCTTTTAAACTTATTGTAAAAACTAGATCTTTGTAAGTTTAGATTGGCATTCTATTTGTGTTGGCAAATTTATGGTCATAACTTTCGTACAGGCCCTTGTGACTTTTCTGGTTTGCTCTGTATGGATGTTTTGTTGCCAGGAAAAACCTAATTATATTTAACCTATTATATAAAGCTTTATTTTTTTAATTGGTCAGCCAATGGAAGTAAACTCTCTTCTGTTGCATAACAAATGACTGGAGAGAAGATCGAAGGTGTCACCCTAGATGACGAGAGTGGTAGAAGGACAATAGGAGATGGATTTCAAGCAAACAGATCTAAAGGACATATATGAGTAACTGCAGTTATTCGGGTGATCAGAATTAGAAACAGTGATCAGGCACATGAGTATACTGTAGTCAAGGGAGAGTAGTGACCTAAGATGGTATTCACCACGTCTAAAGTGTACATATGGATTGCCCATAAACAAAGTAATACTGGGTGGTAATAAGTGCAGTTGTATTTCTTACGATGACATTGACAGCATTGGCCAGAAACCACATTGGCACCTCAGAGAATTTCTCTTGCTTTACACCAGAACTAGATCATTCTTCTGATTTCTCCCCATCCACTGATAAAGGTTTAAGGTGGGAAGCCAGAATTTATCACACTGCTGCAGGTGCAATAGAAGACCCTCAATGGACGGTGCTAAAACTGTTTACTAGAACTTAGATCTTCACTCCTATGATGTCTACCTGACAAGAGTAGATGTGGAAGTACAGCAAATTTAACGAGCATTTTGTATCGAACAGAATGCATTTGAAAGTGGCCAGGGACTTTGTCTGTGTAAACCATCAACTGAGAAAGTAAGAGAAAGAAGAAAGTGTCAAGTCATGATCTCAGAAGCACCAGTGGAAATTTTAATGCAGTACTTCCTTAAGGCAACTTAAATATTGTGCTATTGAACCCTTTTGCTCAGTTGAGAGTACACATATATTCTCAGATGTGTCAGAATGGAGCATCATAAATGTCATGTAGTGGTTGCATGCTTGAATTGAAAATAAAATGGCTAATTTTCAGGGCTGTTGAGAAGGGAATTACCATCTTGAATGAGGTGGGGCTAGACCCAGGCATAGATCATCTGCTCGCAATGGAGTGTTTTGATGAGGTGCATCAGGCTGGTGGAAAAGTTGAATCTTTCATTTCATTCTGTGGTGGTGAGTATGATTACTGCATGTGGTGTGTTCCTGCATTTTTTAAACATATGAAGATGCCCATCTTCTCGGATTTTGTATTAACATTAGTAATGAAACAGGCTGTACAGAAAAAATTTTGAATATTTTTATGAAGTAAACATGGTAAGTTTTCCTTTTCCTTCTTTTACACACACCTATCTATCACACTAACATTTTTAATGTGTTTCAATATAATAAAATTTTGTTATACTGCGATTTCACTCCATATCACCAGTCAGCCTGTATTCCTAAAATTCTAACTTCAGTGTTCTGTAACAGGGTTACCAGCTCCTGAGTGCTCAGACAATGCTCTACGCTACAAGTTCAGTTGGAATCCTCGTGGTGTACTCCTAAACACACTTGGTACAGCAACTTACGTTAAAGATGGAGAGACTGTTCAAATCCCTGGTGGCGGACAACTCATGAGAGAGACACAGTCACTTGACTTCCTGCCAGGATTTGCTCTGGAAGGCTTCCCAAACAGGGATTCCACTAAATATGCTAAATTGTATGGCATTGCAAATGAGTCACACACTGTTATACGTGGAACTCTCCGTTTCCAAGGTAATAATGCTCTTTATAGATAGATGAACTAATATGAACTGTGCTTAAACATGGGTATAATGCTATGCCTGCTTTAAGCTTCATACAGAAGTGACCGTTCTGTTATTGCGTTAATATATGACACTCAAATCACAAAATAATTTTTATTTTTTGTCACACGAACTAAAGTAGGTAAATCCTATAGAATTCTTTGCGCTGAATTCAAATATGTTGTTAGTTTTTTTTTTCTCTCTCTCTCTCTCCCTATCAGGTAAGGTTTTGAAGTGACACATGGTTGAACTTTGCAGAAAACCTGTATTGTCATTATAGTACATAGAGTATATACTTTACCTAAAAAGTAACCTTGGATGATCTTCTGATTTTTGGAATGTTGCTTCTAAGTGTCTAGCAATAATCACCCAGCATACTGGGACTCCACTTGCCTTCGTACCACTTTTCCATGGTGGAAATGTCCTTGTGAAATCACTCTCCATGCTTATCACTCGCTACCCCGAGATTTACTGAGAACAATTCTGAGAGTCTAAGAAATGCACCTTTCAATACATATTACACCCCACACCTTTGTAGGATTGTGTGTGAACAGCCAACCTACTACGATAGTTTTCTACCTTACAATTTCCCAAGTAACTGGTAGTGATATTTTTTAATGATTTCCATGCTGCTTTTTCCACTTCACTTAGCTGGTGTTCAAATTTTACGTTTGTTTATTTATTCATATTATATACATTCAGACAGCCATAATAGGTACCAAACCACTGGATGTAGAATTTGTCAACATATATAACAATCATATAATGGTTCTATATCAAGAAAAATATAGAACTAGTCATTGCATACATAAAAATGAATCTCATAAGACTGTCATAAATTGTTGCATAAAATAACTAATTCAGTAAACTAACAAAACAAAGTCAGCATTACAAAACTGATAGAGATCAGAAGCCAATTCAGTTTATTTAATAATATACTGTCTGCCTTACTGAAATTTAAAGAAAGATCCATAATAATTTAATTGTTCCATAGTCTAAATAAATTTTAATACATTGCATTAAAATTTTGTATAAAATTAATGTTATATATTAAAACATGCATCTACACTATAAGGAAATAAATGAAATTCATATAAAGGCCAATATATCTATCAACTATTAGCAAAATTTTCTTTGTAGTTAAAATATTCATCTAGTGTATAAAATGAATGGTGATGCAGAAAAATTTTCAAGGATGATTTAAATATTTTTATATTATGAGACACATCGCTCATACAAGGGGGGAGTCCATTAATCACCTTGAGGCCAAGATAGTAAGGTCCTTTTCTGGTAAGTAGTAAGCATGACAAAGAATGAAAGAGATTAGATTTATTCCTAGTAATGATTCTATGAATCTGAGAATTTATCTTAAATTTATTTTTATTGTTAACCACAAAAAGCATAAGTGACAGTATATATTGAGATTGTAATGGTAAGATATTTAGTATTTTAAAGAGTTCTCTACAACACTGTTGGGTCTTGCATTAACTCTCTTTCTTGAGGTCCACCAAATACCCCTTATTTGATTTTAGCATCACTTATCCTAGTAAACTTATTTTTCAAATACATAAGTCCAGCTCTATTTTGATCCACTGCCATCACAAAATTTTTTATGAGTCCAAGTATAATGTGCAATGGAGGTAAATAAACTTTTTCAGGGTTGATTAATGGAGTATTGTTTACATTTTTCTGTCCTGGAATAAGCGATTCTCATTTAGGCTACTGTTTTCAGATGTAATGATGTTTTTGTCCCTACTATCCCACTCACACAGAAAGCAACAAAATTTTATGTAGCCAAGCTGCAAGCCAACCAAGAGGGCAATGATCTCTAAGTCTCCACACATATTCCAATTATAATTCTCATACTGGATCTTTTCCAAAAGTAGTTTCATATTTTCATGGGACTCTTTCATGTTAGCAGCATGAACTAAGGGTACAGGTGGGAATTTGTTCCCATTATGTAGAAGCACAGTTTTTAAGCTAACTTTTAAAGAGTCAATAAACAAACACCACTCAGATTGTGTTCGTATCCAAGAGTCTCTATAGTAGAGCAGACATCATTACAAAATACCAGATCATTTCTTGAGAGAAAAATTATTTGAATTCTTAATGGCAATTGCAAAAGAAACATATTTCAGTATCATGGTAGAGAAGATTCCACCCATATACTCTGGAACCTACCAGTTCAGCTTGTTTTTTAGACAAATTTAAATCACAAACAAGGTCATTAAGATCTCGTGTTAATAAATGGGGTTCAGATGAGGCAAAACTTGCTGCAAATGTCAGATTGCAATCAACATTATCCCCATCTTGCTGCCTGTGATCTTCATCAGAATCAGAGTTGCCATCACTAAAAGTCAGACTTTCTGGAGGCTTTGGTACAAGCAGTTCTTCACTCTGTATGATATGCCTCATCGCAGATGGCAAATATGAATATTTCACTGTGTGTATGAATTTGGAGGTGGTCTCGATTACATTTGTTGAACAGAAGTAACTATCAGATGAGTGGTCTTTTGGTTCCTCGAAACCACGGGAACAGCAAATAGCGATGGGCACAAACCCTTGCATACATCACACAAGAAATATGAGGGGCCCAACTTTTCAATTGATCACCCAATTTACACCCAAAATAAAGCTCATTTCTTAAATTTTGCCTCTGGAATTTGAAGGTCATTTCAGCACACATGTAACAGAAGGTGCAGGATGATTTGAACACTTCCTTGGCATGATGAAACTGTGATAAGCACAATCCTTTTACACAAAACACTTCATAAAAAGAACACACAACACTTGCAACTTGTCACAATGGAGTCTGGCATACCACCAGCAATGCAGTGTTCCTCATGCAGAGCTTACTGGTAGTTTCATGTCCCAGCATGTCAGTACATCTGAGCTTGCACAGTCTGGCTGTCTGTGACTAGGGTCACATGCCTGCTGTCTTTGTTATGATTAAGTTTTCATGCCCACACTATGTTTAAAATATAATGAAGTGCCTCAGCCATATTTAAAACAAAGCAGTAGCACTATTAAAAGAAACTAAATTCACTAAAATTGCATTTAAAAAAAATTTTGTCATACAAAAAGTGTGGGTGACAGAGCAGTTATAATAACATATTTCAATTCAGCATGGAAAAATACAAAAGGAACACAAATTAATTTTCATATAAAAAACTATGATTACCAGTATTATTTACAAAATTAGGTATGGTGAGAAAATAATGACAATTGTTGAAGTGAGACATCAGGAAGACCCATTATAAATGCAAAATTAATCATCTTTATATGGACCATCCCCATTCATAATGTGTATCAAATCCATAAACACTCACAACGTGTGTGTGATTGGAAATATAGATATACATGAATGTTGATGGTCCATATAAAGATTATCTGTGCTAATCAAGTGCTTATCCACCAATACAAGAACCTGAAAACAAAACTATAAACCTATTGATGACCTACATGAGCAAAAAACGATGGGAAATATCAATACATTTTGTGCAAAACTAGTGCTAAATGAACTCATTGCAAGCACTTATTGCATTAAACACAATTAGGAATACATTTTTTGTTGTACTGTAATTCATATTATTGATATGCTCACAGATTACTAAAATTTGAAGTTGTCATTTATATGTGTTATTCATAATTTGAAATTATTCCAGTATAAGACACATAACTGGCTGTGATAGTGTTTATAGTACAAAAGCAAGACTAAAACCATGGGTGGATTTTTCTTGGCTACCAAAGTACTATCAAAGCAAAACACCCTGCCTGCGTGACTTAGAAACAGTACAGGGCTTAGCACAATTTGATTGCACCCACAGTACATGTTTTCTAAACTATTTACCTTAACACTACATGGCTTGCCATCTAATTGTCATCCTTGCAAGAGACAATAGACCCCTCACATGCAGCCACCATTAACAGACCATGACAATAATGTGTAAGAGAGGATACTACATAGCTCAATGCCATTTTATCTTGTCATAAAATACTTGAAACACTGATGAAAGAAATGTGTTCGTGATCTCTCTCTTCCTGCATTGTATTCAAACTGCACGATGCAGGGGCCCATGTCTTTTGGATCAACATATTGCAGGTAATGTCAGGTTTTCACTCACAGTATACAGAGAGTCCCACTCGCTACCGAACCCGGCATTTCTTTAATAACTTTACCACTAATGAAGATATTGCAATGACTACAGACACACACTACAGACACATTCCTCTTCATTTCTCATGCAATGAACATACTCCTGTTTAAATTTCATTGCAATATCTTCATTGGTGTCACACTGTATAACGAAGGTGCTGTAAAGTTCACATTCAGTGCAGTGCTGTTAATACCAATTTCTTACCCAAAATATTTATAGAAGGTGCTTACAGACATGTCACACATAACAAACACATTGTTTATTGCATGTCACTACATTCTTAATATTTTCTTTCAGACTGTAAGTTTGGTGAGTATCTAAGTCCTTCATAGTGACAACTTAAACATCCACATCTCAGTGTACTGTTTCTGGGGAGTTATGTTGCACATTTGCCTTAGTCACAATTTTAGATATCTTTATGCCTGTTCCAAGGTGCACACTGAATGGATAAATGAAGGGAATATTGGATATCAAACCACTAGTTCTGCAGCATGAAATTTTCCCAAAATAAAACATTCTGTTTATCTGAATGTAATGGTTACATGTGGCAGAAGTATGGAAAATTCGAATCATACCTGAAAAACTGAGTCTCCGGAGTGTGAGAAATATGAAGTGAAGATGCAGATGGTTTTGTTGTTAGTAAGGGTAAAACTTATTATTTAAGCATGCAGGAAGATATAAATCAAGTAATAAATTAATAAAACTGGTTTCATCATGGCCAGGTAGTGCTGACTCGTCCTGTATTCACAATAAGATCAGCAGACAACCTAATTAACTATTAGTAAGAATTTTTTGTCATTAGGGTTTGCAGACACAATCCAAGGTTTGCAGCTTCTGGGTTTGATGGATCCAAATCCTCACCCTGCCCTGCACCCAAAAGGGCCAGACATAACATGGGTAAGTATGAAAACACTGCAACACTCTGATTGTCTGTGCAAAAAGCCCAGCATCATAGTTGGAGGCGATGTGTAAAGTCCAAAACTGATTTCCTTAGCTGAATGTTTTTGAGAATGAGTAGTTATGAATTGAAACAACAATAACAAAAACAACGTGGATAAAGAGACCAACTAGATGTCACTTTTGGTATTATGTTTATTTTTCCTTTATAGGTTGCTCAACATGTTTCGGGCCACCTTGTGCCCATCTTCAGGAGCTGACGACTGTAGTTATTTC
>Ga0123355_10020095_pt1 | contig 10652 bp, 10 predicted proteins | sample TergutEmb28metaG_3_FD_89872 | JGI IMG/M metagenome (GOLD analysis project Ga0123355, IMG submission 89872) | Embiratermes neotenicus P1 segment gut microbial communities from Petit-Saut dam, French Guiana - Emb289 P1 | ecosystem: Host-associated > Arthropoda: Insects > Digestive system > Gut ... | reverse complement strand
TTGCGCTAACCACGTGACACCCCTCTATCCGCAAAAGTAGGCACTAACTTCGCCTACCGGCGGCGGCCGCTCTGTCGGTATGGTTCGCTCGCGGACTAAAGCCACGGAGTTTAGTTTAGTTTACACAGCAGTAAGAGGTACTGAAGACACAGTTACCTTCCTGCACCTAAGATGACAGGCTGTCTCGTAAGTTTTAATGCCCTTCGCATTACTAGTGAGACCTACAGATTATATGTAATAACAAATTGTCAAGCATCGCATTAAAATATTTGTTATCCCCATTACAACAAAATGTTTCTCTCATTCGTCTTGTTATTTTCAATCTTCCTGAAAAGAACCCTATGAAATGTAAGGGTGTATATTTATAAACATTTCTCACCAGAAGACTCTTGAAGACTCAACACCCAGTGGTGCTGGTGTTCTATCTACATCACAATTTCCCACAGCGGTAATGTTTCTATTTTTGTTAATAGAGAATTCTAAACTCCACTGCATGATGTCGAACGCAACATGATAGTCAAGCCCCACAACAGGATGACCTAACATAAAGTGATGTTACAATTATGTTAACGTTTCATAAAAATCAACAAATTAAGAAATTTAGTGTATTTAATAATTGTTTTCCAACAACATGCGACTTATTTAGTTTATTACTTTTCTGTAGGCAGCTCTACATGTTTCGGGCGTTGACACCCATCATAAGGAGCTCGTACAACTGTAATTACAGCTTCTGGTATTGATTAACTGCAATGAGTAAAATACGCTGCTATTAATACTAATACATAATTTAAAATTCTAGATTGGTTATATTGAATGTTACTAGCCTTGACGAATATGATATATAAAATAATGGTGGATAGTTAAAAACAGTATTTTTAAACTATTTAATTATTAAATTCAATTCAATTCAAATTTAATATTGTTGGGAAGCAATTATTAAATTCGATTCACGATGCACGGACCCATGTATATAAAATGTAATGTACTTATAATTCATTCCCTTTTCCTTTGTTTTTTATAGACGATTCTATAATTTGCTTACGTGTGAAATAATTAGCGTTGGCGTCGGCACGGAAAGCCTACATTACTGCTAAAATATCGCTATTCACTTGGTAATTGAACAGCTATATGATTAATAACACGGAGGGCATCACATGACAGATAGTGCAGAGGATGGTAGTAGCAAAGGTTACGCACTTGACGCTGATTGGTTGAACAGCCATCACGTGTCAGTTCTTTTTACAGGGCAATGGACAGCCACGCGTCTTCTTATTTGAATCCCAGAATAACTTGCTGAAGACATCCAGGTTTTTGCTACGAACATCTTTAACACTCACTTGTTAAACTGTCCATGGTGCGGTTTCAATGCTACAGTGTGAATTCGTGGGGGTAATTTTACTATTGTAAAATAGCAACATAAAACATACTTCTCCATGAAAGAGTAACTTAAAAGTTTATAGCTGAGAATTCTGACATTGAAAACGAGATGCTACGGTTGACGATGTTCGACACATATTTTCTCACATTCCAGTGGCGTACCCAGAAATTTTGTCCGGGGAGTGGGGGTTCAACAAATTCAGTTGAGGACGGAAGACTGTGGTCTGGGGGCGGTAGGCCCCTAGTCAGGGGTTCTGTAGGCAACTGTAATTTCGTACAAGAAATTTCATTTCATATAGTGAAATCTTCTTAATTTTTGAAACTTTAAGACTATTTGTGATGACAACCAATTTATTTGTCATTGCTAATGTAAAACAATTGCGAACCTAGGTAGTTTTAGAATTTTACTACCTTTTTTTCCAAACATATTGGGGTATTGGCGTCCTAAATTCAGCAATTTTTAACAGTTTTCACAATCGGGTTGAGTTTGGCACGATTTTGGAGGGCCTTCGGAATTTTTTTTTTTTGGGGGGGGGGTTTTCAACCCCCCCCCCCAACCCCTCGTCGGTACGCCACTGTCACATTCTGTACAGGTTGTGAATAGCGACAGCGCTCGTTCTGGGCACGGGTTATTAAAATCGGTGTTGAAATTACGAAATTGCTCAATACTTACATTCTATGAATACAAGTACATTCCCTCCCCTCAAAAAAGGCGGGGAGAAACGTCCCATTCTTGGCTCAAGTTTTTCTTAAAAAAACAATTATAACAACAGCTGCCCACAGATACACGTACTTCTCTCGTTGAACAAAGAAGAAAGCTGTCCAGCCTTCTGTTAATGCCTCTTTTTGCTTTGACGTCCGAAATAACAAATGGCATCTGATACAGTGAAACACCAAATTGTTGTTTATTATTGTATCTAGGAACAAAATACAAAGAAACACTTCGAACAGATGTTATACTTTCCAGTGCCATTGCATCGATTAGGTATAGGCGTTAGAATTACAAATATTTGCCTAGTGACAAACAGCGATGTACGTAGAGTGGCTGACGTGTTACGAGAACCAAACAAGCCATTGACTCTGACCGGATCAACTCAGCGCTGACGCTGGTGCCCTGTACTTTGAAAGATGTACCATCTGAAATACCAATAATCAGCACAGGATGTACACCGTACATACGAACCGGGTCACCATTTAAAGTGTTTGTGGTAACTCCCGGACAGTATCTGAGACTGCCTTTATGCACAGTTTGAGCATCAGAGACCGGCTGCTCTTAGTGTAACGGTCACTCTTTAACGTTTTCTGTTCTTGTGACCGACCCGACAACTTTTATAGTTTCTGTGCTAGTACCCGACCACTATTTGCGTCTAGGCTACGATTTTATCCCCAGCATTTACTCAGAAATAAGGCAGACTTCAAAAAGATTTTTCTCCAAATCATCCAGTCCGGCTCTGGGTCTAACGCAGCTTCCTATTCCGTGTCGACCAGGGCTTGCCCGAGGGCCTAGCGGCCGGGACATCTAGTTCCGAGGTTAGGAATGGGTGGAGCCTTACCTCTACTCCTCATACATGCCTTTACGACGTGGGCAGGAACAATTTACTTTTCTTTCTACCTATTACACGATTCAGTTGTGCAATCGCTGCTGGGGTAACAAAAGTCTTACCGGTGTATATTGCGTTCCATTGCTTTGTTACGTTTTCAGTTCAACCGTTGAGCTAGTAAGAAAAGTCTGATATTACGAGAAAACAAAGGTGCATGATAAGCCATGTCAGCATAATAGGACATCAATCCGGATAATCCAGAGAATCGTGCTTTTTTTTGTATTGTTTTGCAATTTAAGGAGGCTATATAGCAGCGGTGACAGGTAGGTGAATGAGTATGATGCATTGGTGGTATTATGCTGATAGGGGAAAACCGTAGTGCTCACAAAAAAAGCATGTCTCAGTCACTTCATCCATCGCAAATCCCACACTGATTGGTCCGGGAATAAACGCGTTCAAATGTACCTCCTTTCACTATTTAAGTACCTGGTGACAAAATATAAGCTTAGATCGAGCAGCGGGATTTTGCAGAACTGTCAGGTATTTGAATTTCTTCTTTTTTCACGACATTAACTTTATCTGAAAGGAATTTTTTCTTCCTCGTTATTTCACAAGAGATGTTTAAAATTATGCCGCAAAAACAAGGTCAAATGTCTCTGAAACGGTTGGCTTCCGGACCTCAGTTCATTAAGATTTTGCTGTTTTGTTTCCATGACTTCTATTTACCCATGAAGTTTGTCCTTACAGTTTTGAAACATTCTGTATATGAGCACAATCCGTTGATTCCTCTTCCATTTTTCTATGTTCCTTCCATTCCTCCGTTGCATTAACAGCATATGTTGACTTCATTGATATTTAATGTTGGCTTCCTTTCTACAGAGCCCATCGTAATGTTTAAAACACAGACGTCATCTAAAAGAAAGTAGTCATGCACCCAAAACACAGCTCCCCTTTCGATAGCGCACACGTTATCTAGAATTCGCAGTTTCAGTAGGCATGTACTGTACATGACTTAAAACACGTCTCTCACAAACACACTCCTAATTTCCTAGTGCGTGGGAATACTAAACAAGAGGAGGGGGAAGGGGGGAGGAGAGAGCGGGATTACACGCAATTTCGTGATATGGTGTCGCCGAAATGATAATGTAAATACGCCCATATTTCGTTGACAGTAGAGTTAATTAAGAAACAGAACTCCTCATGTCAATATGTCACTAAATATCTGTGCTCAGTACATAACAATTACTTTTATCAGTACGCATCTAAATCTTCTTTATATCTTCTTGTGTATCTTTGGAAATTTGTTTGCTTAACCCTGAGAATAAGAGCTCAGGTATCTGAAGTATTTAATCCGATAAGTACTGAAATCTGCATAGCTGTAACACTGGTTCAGCAAATTTTAAGAGATAAGATTGTTTAAGGTTATTTCCTTGTTTTGTTTATTTTTGTTCATGAAGTAAGCAACGATATTGCAGACGACAAAGAAACTTGGACTTTTGTCTCTGCCTCTCCTCTTGTTCATCCAGCCGAATAGCCAACTTTCTTTGTCTCTTTTATTTATGTCGTTCATTCTCTTATCTTCGCACATGGGGACTGTCAATTGCAATCCTTTCCCTTACGTATAAGGAAAGTCCCCTCTTCGAAAAATTCCAAGCAGTATATAATGTAACTCTCACTTGAGTCTATTCTTTCGTCATTCGAACCCTCTGATATAATCTCATGAAAAAATCGCTGGGATGGTACATGTACCCCATCGAATGCGTTGACCAACCTCCTACATTTGACCTGTCCGCTGATTCACAACGCACAGCATTCACCTAGACAACAGATGGTGACACCTTTCACAAACGAAACGTGCCATTGTTATGCCAGCATTTTCCCTCTTCATTCTTGTTTGTATATTGCATTTCCGTCACCATTTTAGGCCTATGGTTTAACAAGACAGGTAATGTAAGTACATCGTGAAACTGAGGCGCAAAAACATCGCAGCCATGGAAAACCCGTAATTATCACATATGAATGTGTGTCCGTGTTCTTGCCGTAGTTATCCAACATGCAAACCGTATCTCTTCTGCGCCATATTACATTGTCATCTGTAGCCTGTCTAGCTCTACCACATTTTTCCACATTATCTCATACATGGCATGATTTTCGGGAAGAGTGATTGAATACAAAATGTGTGTTTTGATTTTCTCCACAACTTTCATCTGAAACGTTTCTCATCCTAAGAAGAATTTAGAGAGATGTGATCATAAATGTACATAGGTCTTCAGGTAAAGTGGGCCTACCCGTTATTCTCGCCAGATTTTAATGAAACTTAAATTTGCTCGACGGACTTTCTAAAAAAATCCCCAAATATCAAATTTCATGAAAATCCACCCAGTTGGAGCCGAGCATGCGAGCGGACGGACAGAGATGACGAAGATTGCCGCTTTTCGCAATTTTCGAAAAACAGCGAAACTTCTCTGAAATCTGTGTCGGCGTTAAAAAAAGGTAAAGCAATCCCTGTATAGGCCTGGACAAACCCTAGGAGTTCCAGGAGACTGAAGCTCCCAGATTTCATGACAGTCGGCACAAGAAGGTGGTAGGTTTGTCAGCCATACCCACCGGCCACCTGGTACTCTTGTCTGTTACAGACTGAGTCGACCCCAGACCCATAGTTGCGGCCTGAAAGATTATGTCAATGAAAAACCCCAATGACAACATCGGGAATCGAACCCGCAACCTTATTGTTTGTAGCGCAGTACCTGAACGAGCTGCGCCACCGCGTGCGCCTTGTCGGCATGTGCGGAGACTTTTAGACGGACCGGAATACGCAGAAAGCAGAGATGGCGGCCGGTTTGTTTATGGTGTTGGTTCCACATTGATCTGACCGACATTTATGTCGTGCCGCAATACAGTCACGCTTCCCGGCCGAGGGTTTTCAGTCCATCAGCTTGCTCGGGTTCCGTTGCATCTCCCGGTCCGAAAGGCGTTGTACAGCAGCTAACACGCGATCCTACTTAAAACGTAACATTACGTACTTACTCCAAGGTGCAGAGTCCTTCTTGAGAAGCTAACTGGTTTGCAGCTAGTCAAGAAACTCGCTGCATTTCACGGAACCCGAAGGTTCATTACCGTACTCACAAGCGTCCGACACCTATCTCTATCCTGGACCAACCCAATCCAGTCCATATACCCACATCCCACCTCCTGGAGATCCATCCTAATACTATCCACCCATCTACGCCTAGGTCTCCCCAGTGGTCTCCTTCCCTCCGGCTTCCCCACCAAGACCCTATACACGCCCCTCTCCTCACCCATACGCGCCACATGCCAAGCCCATCTCATTCTTCTCGATTTTTTCACCCGCACAATATTGAGTGAGGAATACAGATCATTTAGCTCCTCGTCAACGTAACATTACAGGAGTAAAATTCCACGGAAGTAGAAGCTTGCAGGTTCCAGTATTCGCGTTGCAGTTAGCAACACTGCCCTCTTTTCGAACCCCGTCACACTACACTCCTACAGTATATGCAAACGCTGTTTAAAATAGTAAGATAGTTTCGACTGCGGGCCGGGATAGCTCAGTCGGTAGAGCGACTCGCTACGGGCTGGACGGTCCGGGGATCGAATCCCGGTGGGGGCGATATTTTCCGTACCCGTCCAGACCGGCCCTGGGATCCACCCAGCTTCCTATACAATGGGTACCGGGTCTTTCCCGGGGGGTAAAGCGGCCAGGGAGTGGCGTTGACCACTCACCCCATCTAGCGCCGAGGATAAAGAAAGAGTAGTGCTGTGACTCTACTCCCCCTCTGGGCCTTCGTGGCCTGTTCTAGGGTGAACTTTACCTTTAATATACCTTAAAATGATTTCGTCTACATATACTTCGAACATTATTATGTGGACTGCCCTCGATTAGACAAAACACGGCTCCTTCATCCCCTTATTCTCGTTTCTGTCAGCGTCCAGTGCACACTTCTGACACTCGTCAGTCTGGTGTTCTGAGGTTAGGAACCTGTCGCTGATATTGTAGTGCTACACTTGAATTTCCATTACACTGGCTATAAATAAGCTGAGTATCCGGGCAGTCTTCACTTGAACTGTACGTACAAGTGGGGCCTAAGTTCTGTGTGGAAAGTTTATATTTGGACACTGCTTAGTGTTACAGAAAACACCGAGGGAAAGTGAATTAGGTAGGTTTTCGCCCTTTTTTATAGGCCACGAAGGTCCTTAGGGTGAGTAGAGGTATAGCTCTACTCTTTGTTGGACCTCGGCACTAGATGGGGGTGGGGGGTCAGCCCCACGCCCCGGCCGCGGGAAAGTGAATTGAATATATGAAAAACAAAGGCATGAAATAAACACAGTACCAACCTAACAAATATGCTGTTTCCAAACTATGTCACAAAAAAAAAATTTCCCCAGAACCTCAACATAATCGAAATGGCTTGGAGTCGAATATGCGTTTATGTACCCTGGTATTTCGGCCTACAAATGACGTAACTCACCACTAAAGTATTTACATTTTACAGTACATAAATAAATAAGAAAAATTAGCCGCAAAAGACATAAAATAAACAGAAGACAATTTAGCAATATCGCTCAGAGAATGCAAAATTAACACAATCCGAAAATTTCCCATTTGGACTTAATACTACGATTCAGCTCAAAAATATAACAGCTACATCCGACAATAATGAAATCTAGCGGGGTAGGTTACAACTAACCAGTGTGCCAGTATTGTCGGATGTATTTGCTATTTTTTAGCTCAATCGTAGTACTAACTCAGATGATAATTTTTTAGTTTTGCCAGTATTACATTCGGTGAGCGATATTTATATGAACCATGGCGACTGCAGTAGTCAATCAGTGCGCTGCCTGCCAGTCATGGAACCCAATGTTACGTTATTTTAAACAAAGACCCCGCCACTGAAACCCGTGTTAATTCGCACGTGCAGTTACCCAGCACACATCATGGCACTTTGTTTATTATCAACTTTCAGTTTACGATCGCATTCCCCAAGTGGTCAGTTCCGTTCTGGGATGGGATGGGATGTGTATTCTCTTATATAAACTTACCGACGTTTCGTACGAACCCGCTCTCTCCATATACAGGGTAGAAGTTTCTCCCATTCCGAAGATGCAGCAGCCTCTTCTGCGTTGAACGTGGCTGCAACCGACATCCCAAAAACGTTAGTAAATTTCTTCCAGAACACGGCCTCATATTCAGGAGGGTACAATCCTTTGTAGTCACCACTGCAACTAGCGTCAGTCGTCAAGGGTGAAGATGGAGACAGAAACGTCAGTAAATGTCTACCAGAGAACGCGGTGTCACACATTAGGATACAGTTTTCAGAGTTACCGCCGTCACAGTCTCCGCTACGTATCATAATGCCTTTCAAGTCTTCATACCAGAAGGCTGTGTGCATTCTTCCTATCATTAACGTAAACTGCAGGATTCGTCTTTTCATCTTCTTTTATTTTGCCACCCTATCGACATTTGGTTAATGGTAAAAATCACTACGCTCCTTCTTGTGTACTTTTATCTCCTGTTAGAACTGATTCCTACACCGTAGGTCCTTACACTCCCCACACTTTTTTCTTTGTTCTGAGACACACTCAACCTCCTGTGTACATGTAATTTCGAATTCCGAGTTTTAGACGCGCCAAGTGTTGAAGTACTTCGAGCATTTTAGCTTACACTACAGTCGCTATCTTCAGGGCGAATGAGTCGGGAGGTTGAAGATGGTGGCTGCAATACATGCCGAAACACTGGACAAAATTCAATACATGAATCCGCTGAAACTCAACAATCAAAACTCGCTAGATGCAGGCCTCGAAGAAATTAGGAAAAGAAAAATCTTTGAATCTGTGTTTATGTGTGGATGTGTGTAGGCCTACTTACGCTTGCTTTTCTTGCGTGGAGCGAATGTGGCCACCACAAGGAAACCCCGATTTTTCACCTGGAAACCAGAGGAAAAAGCAAATTTAAGACGGTTGTCGTTTACAGAGTCCGCTTGGCTACAAGAGAAATGGTTATTGGTGAATTCCCACTGTATAAGAATTTTCCGTAAATTATGAAATTTTCTTCTCATTTGGGGGTCCGTTGTACGAATCTCGGCTGTGAGACCACCTATACCAACTGAAGTGTTCGTTATTTTCCTCACTCGCTCGAGGTAGATCAAAGGACAGCATATTATACAACTTTTCTCATTAAAGTTCATCATTATTTTGTCATTGTTCCTTTCACGTTATGTAATCCAAAGGTCGCTAAATAAATCAAGAAATAAGCAGCAAGCGAAGGTCCTGAATTCGGAGATGTGGAATAGCCTCGGGTGACGTAAGAGTTCCTTATTTTAGAGGGGAAAAACTAGGACTGTGGTAATATACGTCATGTCTCTTAATAACTGTTGTGATAACTGGCGTATTTTCCGTCTATTTCTCAGAGATTATTTAATTTATTCACGTTTTCCGTATTTACTCCATGGAGCAGAGTCCTTGATAAGCTAGCCGGTTCGCAGACAATCAAGAAATACCCCGCACTTCAACTATTAACCAACAAATGCACCTATATAACTTTCGCTTAAAACACTTTAAAACACTTAAACCCACTCCGACATGTTTCGATTTTTTCAGATCATCATCAGGGAGTTTTGTCATTCCTTGCTAAAGTTATTACATATTCACGATTTAGTTCGTTTCTGTAAACAAGGTGTTGTGGCAGCGTATCATGTTGTGTAGGAATCTGTTGTAGAGAGTGTAGTTGGCTGGGTGTGCTTCGTATGCTGCGTAGTGAGGGACTCAGTACGATTCATAAAAACCCCGCAATTTTTCTTGCTAAAATAAAAAGTACGTAAAGATTAAACACTTTATTATCCAACAGATGCACAAATATATAATTCGTAAATATAATTGTAATTATATCTACGAATTATAATTAAAATTATATCTACAAATTACATATTGTTGATATTTGTTTGATAATAAAGTGTTTGATCGTCATTGATGCACGGTGCAAGCATGAAGTAAATAAAGTATTGCTTTATTCCGTAAAATTTAAAATAACACACCTGAAAACACGCAGTTGGCTTTTCAAGTGACTGCGAAGACTTAGTGGCGACTAAATGTAAGATGCGAAATTCTGAATGCAGACAGACTACACACATTCAACAAATGTATTAAGGAATCTTATATTTATTGGACCGTGCATCATTGTGATAGTTGAAGAATAAAAGACCAACGTGATGTCACTTGCGATTTTATTTCACTTCTTATGTGCTCAACATGTTTCAGACATTAATATAACCATCATCAGGAGCTTGCGACTATTCTATTGAATTATCACATTGGTCGTATTGTTCTTGGTTCGATGTGTGTTGGAGTTTCGGTGTGGTTGGGTTGGAGTGGTATCCGTTTGCAGGCTGAAGCCTGCAACACGGATACCACTCCAACCCAACCACACCGAAACTCCAACACACATCGAACCAAGGTACGCGCAATCTCAAATTCACAATAGCATAGTATATTAACAAAGCATTACCAATCAACCAATAAAACATACTACACACAATAATCACAAAACACCATAACAATCAGTATCAACAAAAATGCGCTTACCAACTACAACAAAGTGACTAAGCACGTCACATCAAACACACACCACTACATACCATAATTTACGCTAATGCTAAATCCTCCGTCTTTACAGAACAATACGACCAATGTGGTAATTCAACAGAATAGTCGCAAGCTCCT
>Ga0123355_10020094_pt1 | contig 10652 bp, 9 predicted proteins | sample TergutEmb28metaG_3_FD_89872 | JGI IMG/M metagenome (GOLD analysis project Ga0123355, IMG submission 89872) | Embiratermes neotenicus P1 segment gut microbial communities from Petit-Saut dam, French Guiana - Emb289 P1 | ecosystem: Host-associated > Arthropoda: Insects > Digestive system > Gut ... | reverse complement strand
CGTGGCATGTTTTTTGGTTATTTTTCTGAAACCCCCAAAATGATGTATGGTGGGAGTACTCAAAGAGGGGGGGGGGGGGGGGGGGGGGGGCGTTGCGCGCAGTAAGTAATTAAAACCCGGTTGGGGTAGGTATCTCATCGTCGCAGGCTCTTTAAACCGTGTCAACTTTTACGCCATAGCTGCTATTCGTGTAGTCTCATATATTATCTGTTCTGCCGAGCCGGAGAATTCAGGGGTGTACAATGGGAGGTTTGTCCCACATTATGTCGAATCAAGTTAAATAGCAATGTATTGAGCACAGATAAAGGTGGAGACAGAGTACAGTTCCATCTACACATATGAAACTTATCAACTGGCCCAGCATTAAGAATTCAGTGATTTGGTTGTAACGCAATGTAGTTCACCCTAGAACAGCCCCAGAGGGGGGAGGCTAGAGGTGTAGTTCTACCATTTATTTAACCTGGTCACTAGATGGGAGTGGGTGGTCAGCACCACGCCCCGACCGCTTTGCCCCCGTGACCCACAGTAAAGGAGGTTGGGTGGGCCCAAGTGCCGGTCTGGACGGGTGCAGAAAATCTTGCCCACGCCGATATTTGATCTCCGGACCGTCAAGCACGTAGTAACGCCATTTAGTCCTGTAGAAATATGTATCGGCGTTTCGAAGGAGCGTACTGCCTCTGGTTTCAGGATGGAAGAGTGCCGTGGGAAATTTCAAACCTTTTAAGTTTTATTGCAGTGAACATTACACCAAAAGCCACGATAGCTCAGTCGGCATAGTGACTACGATATAGACTACAAGACTGAGGTGTTGTGATTCGATTTTATATATTCTTTCCCCAGCTAGTGCGGAACAATTCTGGAGCCAACCCAGCCTAATATTCAATGAAAACCAGGGTCTCTTTCCTCGGTGGTAAACGGGCGGTAAGTTTGACCACTTATCTCGACCTAGTACCGAGGTTAATACTACGTGGAGCCGTACCTCCACTTCTCAATATGCCTTTATGACATGGTACATGGTACGTAATTAAGCGAGTTTTCAAAATGTCGTTGCGGCGTAATTAAGGCCTCCGTTCTTAAGTCGCGTAGGTTGGCAGTTTGTTATCGACGTTTCGTGACAACCTATCCTCTTTTCAAGGGTCTGTGATTCTTGGACTGCGGACTGCTTGGCCCTTGCAGATGGGGTGGATATGTTATACCGAAACGACGTAGCAAACGAACCTATGCCGTGTAACATCCTAAAAGATCAAAGGCCTCAAGGAGGAAGTTGAAGTAGGTACCATGTGTGCCCCTGGAAGAGAGGAGGGATAGGAGTTTTCAGCCCGCATTACTGTTCTACGACACATGTGAACGGCGGGCCTGCATATGAATCGTTATGCACAAGTGTTATTGTCTTTATTGTAAGATTTATACGTTTTTGAAATAACGTGTGAGATTTGAGGTACTTATGCGGAGAATATGAAGATTATAGTTATCTAGGATGTGACGCAGTGTGGTTTGGTGGGTGTCAGCTTCTAGGAGGCTGTTCTGCTATTGGTCCTCATCTACCAGATTACAGGGTATTTCATCCAAAGTGGCCCTCTAATGATGAATACCAACGTATTCGGGTAGCCGATGTGAAGTCCTTTTCTTGAAACAACTATATCACGTCTGTGGCAGTCTTGTGCCTTGTCTTAAGCCATGAGCTGTCGAAGCTTGGTTCGAACCGTGCGTCGTGTTTGGGTGGTCTCGGGTTTGAGCCTCGACCTAGAGACGGACAGGGTTTCCGTATTTATTGTTTACTTCAGCAAAATGTTGGGGTAGTTACTTCACATAAAGCATAGAAACCGGCCTCCATTAATTTCGGTTTCATTATTCACATACGTTGTGCAATTCGTCTTTGTGTTGTAAGCTTAGCGATTAATGACGTAACGTTATTTAACTGAATAATCGATCAGAAGGTTTTATGATTACACTGAATTGAGGAAGCCGAACCCAGTGGCCGCGCGGTCTAAGGTGTGGTTCTGCGGCCGCTCGTTGATGGGATTTTAGGTTCGAATCCCTCTGTACTCGCTTCGGGGGTACATATACTAAAATTGGAACGATAGAGAGAAGATTAGCATGGCCCCTGCGCAATGATGACACGCAAAATCGTCAAGAATTCCACATTTTTAGATGGCCTGAGGAAATCGACGAGGTGAGAGAGATACTGCACGACTATATGAAGGCCACCGGAGCCAACATAAACGAACATAAATCCTGTGCGCTGGCCCTGGGAGCCTGGTCAAAACTGACACCAATAATGAATATAAAATACAATGACAATATTAAATTACTGGAGTTCCAGATGAATGCGCATCCCAAACATTCTGCACAGATGTCATGGATGACGCTGACATCCAAAATAGGAACACAAGCAAAGGAGAACTACCACAGGGCACCTAACCTGATGAGCAGAATTCGTTACGTAAATGAGGTGCTACTCGCCACCGCATGGTACAATGCACAAATCCCCCCTTCCCCCGAGTGACAGCATACGACAGATAAACGCTGCTATATCCTATTTTGTATGGAAAGGAGCGATCTTTAAAGTTCCCTTATCAACACTACAGAAACCTAAAGATAATGGCGCCAGAGCCCTAATGCATGTGACGGCAAAATGCATGATCCTCTTTATCCTAAACATGGAAAGGCAGAGCCAACAAACAGGCACCCTCGCGGCAGGATGGATCGGAAAATGGAACCTACATGGTAGATCACCAAACCGCCCAGATATAACGAGGGTCCCAAGAAAACTTGAATACCTCCATCGATACAATATAGAAGCCGCCTACATTCCAACCAGAGGAACCCTAGAGAACAATAAGTCATACAGAAGACGACTATACGAGTGCCTCCTTATAAGCATCAATGCCGCTGTGGGACAGCCCAAAATGAGGATCCGAAACCTTTGGCCAGGAACTGACTGGGAGCAAGTATGGAAAAACCTCGAAGCAGCTCCAATAAAGGAACACGTACGAAGTGACTGGTATCAAGCCATACACGACCTAATTCCAACCAATGTTCGACTACATCGTATCAACGTGACATCAACGGACAAATGCCAGCGATGCGTAGAAGCAGACACCCTAGAACACCGCCTGATTAACTGCGGAGAAGGGAAATTGATATGGAACTACACAAAAACGGCGATAGCAACGATGCTTAGAACAATACCAGCAAGGATACCAAATGACTGGCTACTACGACCTCACTTCAAGATATGGCCCGACAAAAGGAAACATGCAGTATTATGGACCCTTGCCCAACTTGTCAGCTACAGCTTCCAGCACCGCACATCCCTAACACTACAGGAATATATGGACTTCCTCTTTCGCTCCCGGTGGAAACTGTTGACAAATAGGAGAGGACGAGACAGTGTAGGGAATTATTTGGCTATCGTGAAACCTACATACCAATGAAGCACCACAAGGAACAAGGAATTGATTCTCATAATGATGACAACAGTCAGGATGTGGCCTGTGAGGGAGATACAGAGACGGCTAATAAACGACTAAATGCGAATGTAATGAACAATGTCATATACGTGAGGTGATGTTTTGTTTATCATACTTGCATAAGTAAAACCCTGTCATAAGCAGAAGGGAAGAGATCTGATGATGGCATTGTAAACGAATGATACGTCAAATAAAGAATACCATGTAAAAAAATCCCTCCGGTGACATGGATGTCTGTCTCTTGTGATTGTTTTGTGTTGTCAGGTAGAGGTCTGTGTGTGTGTGTGTGTGTGTGTGTGTGTGGAGGGGGGGTCTGATCACTCGTCCGGAGGAGTCCTACCGACTGTGGTGTGTCTGAGTGTGTATGTGTGTGTGTGTCATCAAGTGCAACAAAACCCAACACGCCTACAACGAATAGGTGGAAGAGGTCAGGCTGAAAAAAGTAGCAGGATTTAAAAAAAAATGGACAAAAATTTATTTGGCGCTTTTTAAGATTTCGTCATGAGCTGTCATTGCAGTCTCCTGCACATACCGCTCTGTGTATCTTTGATTTTTAAAGTTTTGCCTCTTCCCTGAATATCACAAGAGGACGTCAGTAATAAAGCAAGTTACCCCTTTCCTCTCAGTACTTGTGTTTGGGGGATATAAGTTGGAGCAAAGATAATTTGAACCTCCCTCTGCCCCTCGACAGCAGATACCAGTGTATATTACATCTGCGTTGTCGCGGAGAGGGGAGGGCAGTATATCTGCAAGTGAGGGGATAAACTGAGGGGATGCACTGCATCAGGGACTCAGTTGCGCCTTGCACAACACAGTTAAAATACCCGCTTGATTAATTTACATTCGGTAAAGGTATAAAGGGACGTGGAGGCAAAGCTGTACACATTGTTAGACCTGGGAAAGGTATGGAGTTCAAGGCTGGACAGGAATTCCGCTGGATGTGTCCCATTTTCAGCTTTCTGCTGTTAATTTCCATCTTCTGTTCGGAATTCGGTAATAAGTAGGAAATTTTTCTGTTTTGTATTCGGAATGCGGCGTGCTTTAGCTTTGCTCTGGCGGAGAATTCACTGATTTTTTTCGTGGTTTTGCTCTCTTCGTTTGTGGGAATTCTAGTGTAGCACCTCAGACAGGCTGGAGTCGCTTCGTTTTGAAACCTTCCTACACGATCATTACGATAATTTTCGCATATGTTTCAGTAGAATGCAGTTAAAACAGCGTCTTTAAATACAGAAGTCGATCGCGAATGGCGAAACAAGAGTCAGCTAGTAGATATCTATAACTGTGATCGCAAATGTTTCTTAGAAGACATTTTTGGTTAAGATAAATGTTGGCTGTGCAATTACAGGTCTTCGCCTTTATGTTTTTATATTGATGGATAGAAGCTTGACGAGGAAGTATTCAGTTGACACGGAACATCACCCTTGTGTCTTAATATAAACTACCGACTGTCAGTAACCGTCAGCTTCTGTTATCTACTAGTTTACGTAAACACACAAATGGATATTAGTATAGTAGTTTTCGCGACGAAAGAATTCAATGAAATTTTCTCGGGCAGACATACGCGTCAAGATGTGAAGTTTTCCCGACGTTTCGGCAACTAACTCTCTCCCCATCTTCAGGGTGAAGAATTGAAATTTTCTGGGGTCGACATACGCGTCAAGATGTGAAGGTTTTCCGAAGTTTTGGGAACTAACTCTCTCCCAATCTTCACCCTGAAGATGGAGACAGAGTTATTTGCCGAAACGTCGAAAAACCTTCACATCTTGGCGTGTTCTTCACCCTGAAGATGGAGACAGAGTTAGTTGCCGAAACGTCGGAAAACCTTCACATCTTGACGCGTATGTCTACCCGAGAAAATTGCACTGAACACAAATGGATGTGCTGTATTAAATCAACCAAGAGAGTTCCGAGGTAGAAGATCTGGAACAAATATTAAGAACGTCCATTCACAGATTCTGTCACGCCGTTCAGTCATTCAGTTCAGCGAGGTAGTTAAGTTGGTCATTGGGAACGAGTCTACAGTCTGTCCATCGCAAATCAGCGAGAGTCGTACGGGAACAATCGCTTGGGAGTAAAATACTTTACAACAATTAATCAACAATGAACAGGGAGCAACAGCACCCGCCTGGCAATAATTTGCCGGCCTTGGTCGTCAGTGAGATGGGGCGGCAGTAATTAGCTATTTAGTTAATGAACCCAGCGCTCGAGTCTCTGCCCGGGAAAAGCGATGAATAATTTATAAAAGCAGGGGGATCCCCGTGTACGCCATCGACCGCGTGTTACGGAGTCTTATTCGAGTTATGCAGACTTCTGTTCGTAATAGAGACACAGGCTTAGTTCACACTTGTATTGTGTCCTAATTGAATATGTCATGATAAAACGAGTTGTATTTAACATTAGTAATCTAAATGAGTACTGGGAAGTAGAATTCTGATTTTTATTGGAAAGAAATAATTTGATGTTACAATCTATAGTAAGATCCAACCAGTCCACTCTCAACCTGTGCACGAGACGGCCACCTATATGTGTGATGATACCAGAGGCTGTGTAATGCAATTTTGACCTCCTGATGATGAGCACATATGCTCGAAACATGTAGAGGCACGAAATAAACCTATTGTAAAACAAACATTTTGTGCATCAAGTCGGTTAATTACTGAGATAAATATACTGAGATGCACGGTCAGCAAAATGTCAAAATTTTGAAACAAGTTAATGTTTATAATTAACAATAATATGTTCTGTGTTATAAAGGAAGAACGTGAAGTGAATGCAATTACAATTAGTTACACTAAAATGTTATAAATACAGAGCATTTTTTGTCGCCGGTCTGAACACTGCAGAGCCTATGGCTTTATCGATCGCCGTGCATCAGTTATGTTGTCCGCTCTACAGCGAGTACTTAGGCGACAACAAATGCTCTATTTATTACACCACATTTTAAAACGCTTATTAATATTAGGACATAAGTTAATTGTAAATTATATAACACTTGTTAGACAAACATAAAAATATGACATTATTATAATGAATAAGTCTTCAGCAACAGAATATGGCGTTGTAACGTTGCTGATACAAAGATGTAACTCTGCAAGCGAATTCGGTCACATCACATCGCCTTAACATACTTTACAGTTTCATTCTTCCATCCCCTCGACACGTGATAGTTTTTCGCGAAATTATATATGAAGACTTTGCCTGATATTCTAGATTCACCTATGAAATATCATGCACGGTGCGTCTGAACGTCTTATTTCAACGTCTAAACAATCTTATGTATATTGGACCGTGCATCATTGTGATAGTTGAAGAATAAGAGACCAACTTGATGTCACTAGTTATTAAGTTTTATTTCACTTCTTCTATGCTCAACATGCTTCGGACATTAATACATCCATCATCAGGAGCCTGCGACTTTCCTATTGTATTACCACATTGGTTGTGTGTTTCGATATGTGATGGATGTATTGATGTCCGAAACATGTTGAGTATAGGCTGAAGCCTACCACACGGATACCACCCCAACCAGCCACACCGAGCCTCCAACACATATCGAAACAAGAACACACAACCAATGTGGTGATACAATAGGAAAGTCGCAGGCTCCTGATGATGGATGTATTAATGTCCGAAGCATGTTGAGCATAGAAGAAGTGAAATAAAACTTAATAACTAGTGACATCAAGTAGGTCTCTTATTCTTCAACTGTCTTAACAATCATTTGTGCGTATTCGTGATACCTACACAACACTAAATTTTTTTACATATACAAGTAAGTTGTTTTCATACATGTTTTAATTATTTCTATATCCAGGGGTCAGAAAACGTAAGTTTTCATTTAACGAGTCAAAAAAATAAGAAATTCTGTTCGCCTGATCCCACGATCCAAACCGCACCCTCGCTGGTGTATTTTATCCGCACATTCTATTTACCGTCAAGTAGAAAACCTATAAATTACTGCTTTTTTTTTTTAAGCTCATCGCTCCGTGCTTCATAATTCAATATTAACAAAAATCCAACCAGATGCAACAGTAAGCCGATATTTATTTACTGCAAAGTCACTCTACATGTTTCAGGTGTCACAGCACTAACTCCATCCATTGCGTCTTCCTATTACACCTTTAACTATTCATATTTATTATCCAAAGAGTTTGTAACTTATAAACTTCTACGATATTGTATACCTAGACTTTTGTAAATATGTCAATGTACCGCCACCCATTACTATCGGAAGTTAACAAGTCAACACACACTATTATTTCATTCCAGTTAATCCCTGTATTTTACAGTATGACCTTTACCGGAGGCTGCAGTTACAGTTTTTAGTACTCCTGATGATGGGTGCTGTGACACCCGAAACATGTAGAGTGAATTTGCTGTAAATAAATATCTGCATACTGTTGCATCTGGTTGGATTTTTATTAATATTAAATTACTGCTTCTTATATTATGTAACGTGTAAGCGAAATAATATTTTGACTTGTTGTTCAAATGTACAGTTAGACATAATTGGAAACTCGACAGGTCTGGTTGCTCACTCTTCATGAACGAGAAAACAGATCGGTTTGTTGGGCTCTTCTGTAATTGCAGTACACTTGCGACGTGCTCTAATTGAGAAGTTATTTTAAGGGTCTGGATTATACTCAGGTGAACAGGGCCATATTTCTTAGACAATGCATAAATATAGCAGATTTTATATAAATCAGCCAAATGGTTTGGGGAGTGGAAGCTGTGTACTGACAGCTAGTTACATGACAACTTATTATGCAATTATAGTGCCTACGGTTGCTAGCTCAAAAGATGAACTTAGTTATTAGAAACCATAAGGCAAACAGCAAAACGCACACCAGTGCCACAAACAGAAGCCAGTTCTCTCGGTTTCTTTTTCTCATTGCCTCTCTTACTTTCTTGTCCATCTCCTCCAATTTGGCCTGCAACAAAATCAACATAGTTCTCAAATTTCACATAGTCCCCATCTTTTCTTTCGGAGAGCGTTTTATATTGAAATATTCTTACAGGATCCGGCTTAAATTTTGTGTTTGGTGCAGCTAAACAGATGCTGAAGGCTGTAGTTGCTGACATGTGACGTTTTGTTATTTGGTGGGTACGTACCGACATTTTTGAGGACCTTATCTGCCAAATTGCATGACGTTACACCCCATTTGTATTGTACTTATTATATACATTATATTTTATATTATTATTATTTTATATTTGTGAAGGACTGCGCCTTAACAAGATCTAGTAGGCCTGCATTGGCGTATGTGTTTGAAATACACAATTACATAAATTCATCATCCCGGCATGTATTATTTATGAGTTACATTTAGAGAATAAAAATATTTAGTGGAATCTCTATTTTGCTATAAACGTTTTGTGACACTGTAACGTTATTGAATATACAAATCTTCCAGATAGCTTTATCATGCAGAACCTTTGTTTCCTGAACTAAATTCCGGTAGACGTCTGGATGCAGGTACAGTACTGGTTATTTCAAACTAAATGTTACAGGCAATGAACGTATAACCGTAATATAAAGAAAGAGTAAAGCTATACCACTACTCATCGTCTGGGTTATCATGGCCTGTTCTAGGATGAACTTCGCCTCTTACCCTTTACCCTGTTCTTATTATTAGTCCAGATACTGAAGGTATTATACAATAAAATGTGACCATCCATATTTTTATAGTGACTTTTAGGAAACACTGTACATTTACCTGAGATGGGAAACCAGCCTTTTTATAAGCACTAATACTCTTCTGAAATGCTTGTACTCCATCTGTTCTGAGTTCTCTAGACTGCCTTTCGAATAACTCCTGTTGTGATCCAGAAGCCATCCCTGCCCACTGTAACCAAAACAACTCATATTACCTTCGTAATTACTCTCGTCAATAAACATATCTTGTTCCATAAAATATTTTATTTAAGTTGATTTAAGTTAATTCAGCCCAATCTTAAGCTCTACTGAACCCGCGTTCCTCGCTCTGATATCTCATTTTGTTATGTCAGAAACTCCCTGATGCTCTCACAGATAATAATGTTCATGTTGTCACCAGTAGCGCTTGCGTCTCCAACCGGCGGCCCGCGGCCACTTTTGTAAATTACATATATACTCTAAAAATTACGCAACGATGTAGTCGGTTCGATATACCAATTATAGTCGCTTTTGTGCGTGCGGCCTGCGAACCAGCCCGCAATAACGGCTGTGGCCCTTTGCCGTAAAAGGACTGGGCGCCCTTGCTCTACTGGTTACCTAGTAATGTGTATGAATCCCGTACAAAGCACCTAAATGCAATAAGGCCGTCCTGTATAAAAAGTATATTTCTACATAGCTACTCTAATGGTTTAAATTAGAAAAAAACTTGTGGTAGGAGAGAATTGGGGCTCTGAACGTGGTAACTGAATATTACTGTGTGAATGGGATGTGAAGTCGTGTACTGTGGTTGATATTTGATGACGTTTTGGAACAGCCTGCTGTCACCATCTGCACGGTTTTTCTACTCTGGAGATCGCAACAGCTGATTATACCGTAACACCGATACCTCGCCACCAAGTTATACGGCGTCACAATCCCAAAGACCATAATATTCTTATTTACTGATCCGATAACCTCAAAACTCCCCCGAAATTTATGATTTCCCGTTACTGTATTGAGAGCTCCAAGTGTCACAGCGTTAAGAGCACTTTGAGGAGAAACGTCTTCAGCGGAATCATTTACAGAATTTGATGAGCGTATCAAGTGATACTGTCTTACGAGCTTTCAAGTTCCGATGGTTGTCAAATTTTGTTGCACTATGTGCCTTGTTTATAGAGCTTCACCTTGTTATCCTAAAGATGAAGGCAAGAAATTTCTTCGAAATATTGGTGCCTGTGTACCAAAGCGCATGACGTAACATTCATTCATTCATTAGTATTCAGCCTTGAAGGCCGGGCTTGGCAGGAACCAGAGCCCAGTCATGTGACCGGTATGGCTCTGGCACACTGCATCCTGGGCAAGTTCTTGGCGGTAGTTTGTCATTGCTTTCCCCCGCCTTTAGACGTTCCCACTTTAGCCGCCAGGTGCCGCTGTCCGCAACGACGCGAGAGATCCTAGCAGCGAAAGGTGGAACTGTGTGCGAGAAAGATGTCCGGTAGTAATTTTGCCTAAATTCCGACTTCCACGTAAATTTAGGGATATTT
>Ga0123355_10020092_pt1 | contig 10653 bp, 10 predicted proteins | sample TergutEmb28metaG_3_FD_89872 | JGI IMG/M metagenome (GOLD analysis project Ga0123355, IMG submission 89872) | Embiratermes neotenicus P1 segment gut microbial communities from Petit-Saut dam, French Guiana - Emb289 P1 | ecosystem: Host-associated > Arthropoda: Insects > Digestive system > Gut ... | reverse complement strand
GGACAGTATCCACATAGAGAAGTGAGGAATAAAAATGTCTGCAAATACTGCTAAAGTATTATCGTACTATGAAGATTTCACCATCAGAGTTGGGGAAGATAATAGAGCAATCCGTTCTAAAAATGATAGTTTGGAATTTCATTACACTAAAAAAGCTTTGAGTGAACATATAACCGCCAACAGTAGTGTACTTGAAGTAGGTTGTGGCACAGGATATTATGGAATGTATTTTGCTGATAAATGCAAGACATATGTGGGTATTGACCTTTTTCCAAAGCACATAGAAATATTTCAAAGAAAAATAGATGAACAGGGATTAAATAACCTGTCATGTTGTGTTGGCGATGCTACCAAACTTGTAAATATTGAAGATAATTGCTTTGACGTGGTTTGTTGCTTTGGTCCGTTATACCATCTTCCTATTGAAGATAGGGAACTTGTATTTACTGAATGTAGTAGGGTTTGCAAACTTGATGGAGTTATTGCTTTTGCATATATCAACAAGTTAGGCGTATTAGCAGGGGCATGTATTCTTGATGAGTTAACTTATCCCAACCGAAAGGCTAACGAGGCTGTACTTGCTTTTGGCATAAATGACATAGATGCACCATTTTATTTTACAACGCCGGAAGAAATGGAAGCTATGGCTATCCGCCACGGATTGTCTAAAATTCGCAATATGGGTACAGATTTTTTTGTAACCAAGCATGTGGTTGATAAAATGGATGATGACAAATTTGCATTGTATATGGAAATTTCTGATGAAATGGTTAGGCATGAGTCTTGCACAGGGATGAGTAACCATGCTTTGTTGCTATGCAAAAAAACATGCATTTAAGGGGTGAAAAAGTGGTTGCAATAAAAAATCACGCTGCAAACACTACAAACTTGAGTTTGTCCATCCCTAGTGAAATGTTTCTCTTCCTCCGCGAAACCGAAAATCAATTTGCCGAAAACATGAAAATTTACTGCTTTATCATAGTAAATTGTTAGTCATTGATGATTATAAGGCGCGTGAATACGCAAAATATCTTGGTTTCAATATAATTGGTACGGTCGGCATTCTACTCTTAGCAAAATCAAGAGGGATGATTCTTGAAGTTAAGCCATTGGTAGATGGGCTGATTGCAAATGGAATTTATATTGGTAGTCGGTTATATTCCGAAATAATAAAGATGGCTAATGAATATATTGCGGTGCCATTCGGAGAGGAAAGCATATGACTTTATTTAAGCTTAATTTTCTCGAATTCATAGGTAGCCTGTAGGGAATTTATTTCTCGACACTCCTTACAGGTTGCCCGAATTGTCGAGGAGTGGGCAGCAATGTCAAGGAATCGTGCTTTTTATTACTTGCAAAGAAGGCGCACTATTTCAGGTGACCAGGTTTCACATCGGGATGCAAAGCATAATGTGTCAGCGGCGTGGCAGATATTGGACTGGAAGCAACTAGATTGAAGGGTTGGGATAAATGTGGTTACTGAATGCTTGAGGGAGCATGTTTTCTGGATTTTTGATGAAGTAAAAGTAGCCTTACAGTAGTTATGAAAATTTTGAAAGGCTATTTCTACAAGAAAAAATCTTGAGTTTTCAGGAAATTCGTATTGGGAATGGATTGATTGTAGCCCAGTCTAATCCTATTCACAATTTGGAGGCACTGATATGGACAAAGGAAAAATAATTTTTTTAACAGGTGTGCCAAGTTCAGGCAAAACTTCATTGGCAAGAGTATTACAAGCTAAATTATGTAAGCATTATTACTGGATTTCTCGTGATACCTTTACTGATGATATGGCTCCTGAAACAAAGAAAGAAAATGATTGGCCCGAAATCTATCAAACATGTTGCAATCTACACAATCATTCAATAAAATTATTTTCGGATATTGGTGTTAATGTTATTGTTGATTGTGTAATGTTGCATGAAGATAATAACTATGTAAATCTGCTATACGGCTATCCAATTCTATTTATTCATGTTACATGTAGCTCTATTACAGAATTACGTCGGCGTGAAGCAGAACGCGGTGACAGGGGTATTGGACAAGGAGAGTCTCAATTAGCAAATATTAGTCCAAATATAATTTTTGATGCTACCGTGGATACATTTGAAAATACAATAGATGAATGTGCAAATGAAATTATTAAATTAATTAATGACCAGTAGAATTATTTGGCTTTTAGGAAGATGCATGAAATCATAGCAGAGGTTTAGAAACTGTATTCAACACATTGTAGAAGCCGCACCAACAGCGAATTTCTGCCATTTTGCAAATTCGAGATAGAAGTCAAGAAACCCAGGAAGTACACCACATCCAGGAGTGTTGAATACAGCTTCTTAGATGTGTAAAGTAAAAATAGTAGTTTGAGGTGGCAATTTGATTATTTTAGGTTCAGCGCGGAAACATGGAATTTCTGATATTGATATGATAGAAGTGGTTGCTGACCCGTATGTGGTTTTGAGCATGAGGGAAGAACCTGAAAAATTGTTATTTTTGGGGTTTGATTCAAAAGCCAGAGCAATTGAAATTATTACAGACACCGGCGCAGATGGGCAAATATTCATTATACATGCGGATAAGATAACAAAACAATACGAGAAACTGCTTAGGGAGGCGATGAAATGAATATTGACACAGAAGTAATTTGGCGCAGAGGCGATTCTGAAATGCCTGAAAATGTAGAGTATGTTGTAAAGAAGGCACAGAACGAATTGTTGCTTAGGTCATTACAATTACCTGTTGAAGCTGTAGATGCGATACGCTATAACGCCAGTAAAAGCAATAAGACGATAAATGAGTATATCTCATCCTTGGTGATTGGAAGTATTAAAATTGCACAGTAGAGAACAAACAATTTCTACGCTGCGTGTATCCATACAATTGATTAGCTTACACATCTTTAGACAAAAATCGCTCGCCCATGTAGACTAAAAAAGTCAAAGCAAATGAGTATATGGCTTCTAATGTATCGCTAGGACAATTCATCCCCAAAAACAAATGCCGCTTAGTCACTGGATAACCAGTGAATAAAGCGGCATTTTTATTTAAAAAATTACACGTAAAGTTGCATCGCAAGTACATTTGCAAGTTCTCTTGTTCGCTTGGTTATCTTTCTTATTTTAGCAATTCCCCCTTTAAACGGTCCCGACCGAGCCGAAAATAGCGGACGCTTCAACGCTTTTTCGGCGACAGACGGGGTCGATTTAAAGGTGAATTGCTATAGCACAAGCTTTCTGTGCTTTGCTAAAACCCCCTCACCCAGCCATTCCCACACTCTCAAATGAACAAATGTTCTTGACAGTAATGCTCCAGCATTTATAATATGCATATCCGACCTTATATTCGCCTATAGTATATATATATTTCGTGTTACCTATAGCCCGTACCCAATAACAAGAAGGCTAATGCCCCCATTTTGTATAGCAATTTACTTTTAAATCGGCCCCACCTATCGCCAAAAAAGCGTTGAAACTTCCGCTATTTTCGGCTCGGGTGGGACCGTTTAAAGGGGAATTGCTATAAATGCAGGAAGTGATAGTAGTGATAGCCGTTGCGCATATCGATGCAAATTATTTTTATGGTCAAATAGAAGCCCTACACCGCCCAGATGTAAGGGGTAAGGCTTTTATTGTTGGCGGAAATCAAGAGACACGAAAGGGCATTGTCTTAACAAAATCCCCCGAGGCAAAAAAGATGGGCGTAAAAACAGGCTCATCTATTAAGGAGGCCCTTAAAATTAACCCTAATCTTATTATCCTACCTGCAAATTACCCTTTGTATCTATATTTTAGCCGGCGGATGCGTGAAGTTGTATTGCAGTACACCGACACAATAAAGCCCTTTGGGAGTGACGAGATGTGGGCACAATTATATGGCGATAAACAAGCGGTTTTAAAGACTGTAGATGATATAAGAAAAGCCCTGTGGCGGCAGCTTTGCCTCACGGTGTCAATTGGCGTAAGTGAGAATTTGCCCTACGCAAAGTTAGGAAGCGACCTTGCACCAGAGGATGGCGTCTTTGAAGCATGGAGCGAGAATCGCGAAGACGTTGTATTTCCGTTGCCTGTTTCAGACTTGCTGTATGTAGGTCCCGCCACAGCTAAGAGGTTTGCGAGCCGGGGCATATATACAATAGGCGACTTGGCAAAAAGCAGCCCAGACCATGTTTGTACTGTGTTAAGGTGTAAAACAGGCTCAATATTGTGGTCGATGGCAAACGGGCTAGACAAGACAACTGTCGCCCAAACAGAGAAGGTCGATGATGTAAAAAGCATTGGAAATTCTAACACGATGCCACGAGACTTAAACACGGACGATGATGTTAGAGCTGCATTTTATATGTTGGCCGAGTCCGTATCTTTGCGTATGAGAGAGAGCGGTTTCCAGGCCACAACACTCGAAATTTCCATAAGAGATAATGAGTTGTTTTCGTGCACGCGGCAGACGCGATTGTTGCGCCCTACCAGCCTAACAGCAGAGATGGTACCTTTGGCCATGGAGTTATTTAAGCGCCATTATCGTTGGTCTAACCCCATACGCAGCCTTGGTATACGTGGGTCTGGCCTTGTGCCGGATGGCTCTGTTTACCAGCTTAGCATTCATGATGACGAAGAAAAGCGAGATAAATACGAACGGCTAGAGCGCAATATTGACATGATACGAAATAGGTTTGGGTTGTTTAGTGTGCAGAGGGCAGTACTTATGAAAGAGCGCCTAAAAAGTGTCAATGCCAATAACGACCCCGGCGATGCTCAAACTTTTTATGTGTATTAAAGCGAATTAATTCGCTATAAAAACTGTATAAGGGTGGTTAAGATGACAGGTAAAACAACCATATATATCAAGCAAACAGGCACACCGCGTATCCCTGTGACGGTAAGGATAGAGTGGCAACCAGATGGCAAGATAAAACCGCTTATGTATTGGGCACCAGATGGCTCATGCTATGAAGTTGTGCGTATATATGAGTCCATTCAACTCGCCTATTTGAAAGACCGTGGCGAGGGTATACGTTTTAAAATAAGGGCCCAGCTTAAAAACCCTTCAGAATATGATGATTTGCGGTACGCCAGACACGAGACGTATATGTACTTTACAGACAACAGGTTTTGCGAAAAAGGCTTTGTTGACGAACGTTACCAACATACAAATAAAAAGTACATCCCTATTACGATGGATGTCTTTCCCAATGGCGACTACGAACTTGTATATTTCCGTGTTGATGATAACCGCTATATCGTCGAAAGAACAAAAGACAAAGAACAGCGCGGCTCTTTCTTTGCTGGTGGCATAGGTGTGAGGCACGACGTAGATGCACGGTTGGTTAACCCAGACAATGACGAAGATCTTGACCCACACAATAGTACTTGCCGCCCTGCTGCATTGTATTGGGAGCTAAACAAGTGGTTTATCGCCGTAAAAGCTGCATAGGCGTAGTGGGTTAATTGGCTATATAACGGAAGGGGAATAGTGGTTAGTGATGACGGCTCGTTCGATTATCCACTGTGATGCAGATAATTTTTATGCGTCTATAGAAGAAAAGCATAATCCGTTATTGCGTGGTGTCCCTTTTGCTGTGTGTGGCGACCGGGCAATGAGGCATAGCATAGTCATGACAAGAAACAGCCTTGCAAAAAAGGCCGGGGTGCCGTCTGGCATAAGTTTTGCACAGGCAAGGCGGATATGCCCAGAGCTGCGCTATGTAACCGCAGATATAGATAAATACTATGCCCAAACAGAGTTGATTAGGGATATCTACAAAAGATATTCGGATGATGTATTCCACTACGGCCCAGACGAGTCATGGATTGACCTTGGCAATACATCGTTTTGGCAAGCAGAGCAAGTTGCCGAGCTTATCCGTATTGAGATAATGTATTCGTTGGGGCTGTCTGCAAGTCTTGGTGTAAGCAATAACTTAATATATGCAAAAATAGGCAGCGATTACAGGAAGCCAAACACTGTAAGCGTCATAACGCAAGAAAATTATAAGGAAATTGTATGGCCACTCCCGGTCGACAAGCTAATCTTTATAGGTGAAAAAAGAAAAGATATACTTCGCCGTGTTGGGGTATCAACAATTGGTGATGTGGCTAAGGCAAACCCGTTTAACCTAAGCAAGATTTTGGGTAAGGTAGGCTATGATTTGTGGTGTTATGCAAACGGCAATGACAGATATTTTAAGCCAAACACAGACCAAATTGGCAGCATAGGCAATACCATTACACCGCCCGCAGACCTAAAAAACAACGACGAAGTAAGTGCCGCCCTGTATCTGCTGGCAACCGCTGTATGTACAAGGCTAAAGAAGCATGGGCTAAAGACACGATGCGTAAGCATTAACATGAGAGACAATGCGTTTAACAGGATAACCAGACAATGCAGTTTTAGTATGGCTACAGATAGCGTAAACTTTATATTCAACAGAGCTTTTGAACTCTTCACACGGCACTACAAGTGGAATCGTGCGCTACGGTCAATTGGCATAAGTACTAGCAATTTAGACAACATGATACAGCTTACCCTTTTCCCTGTCGAAGATTGCAAGCCAATCATAGACGTAGACTCAAAGCTTGAGCGGTTGGCAAAGCGGCTAGGACCGGTAACAATAGAAAAAAGCACAATGACAAAGGACTGGTGGATATGTGCGGAAGATACAGCGTCTTAACAGAATCAGAGATAATTGAAATACGCGAGATTCTTAAAGAAGTATTTTCGCCTGATATAGCAATCGCACCTTTAAACGGTCCCGTCCGAGCCGAAAATCGCGAACGCTCCAACGCGTTTTCTGCGACAGACGAGGTACGCCCAACAGACCATGCCCCTGTAATAATTAGCCAAGGCAAAGGTGTGGTGTCGTTCCAAGATTTGCGGTGGGGTTTTAGACACTGGGACGGGAAGGGCAAGCCAATTATTAATGCCCGTGTGGAGACATTAGCAACAAAAAACATGTTTGCACCATTACTCACAGTGGGTCGTTGTGTTGTACCCACGGCGGAATATTATGAGTGGAAAGCCGAAGGCCGCAAAAAGGTAAAACATTTTATATCTGATAAAGAAGGCAACCTGCTTTTTATGGCAGGCCTTTATCGTGATACGGAAGATGGCCGCGAGTTCGTGATTATAACAAAAGATGCACAAGACGATATTCGCGAAATACATGACCGTATGCCTGTTATTTTGCAGACGAGCCAAATAGAAGATTGGCTAAGCGGGAAACTATCGCCCGACGATATTGTTAAGCATAAATTTAACGCTGCCATTGCACTATGTGATGGAGAGCTAGACCAACTAACTTTGGATATAGGCGAATGACAGCCAACGACTGTATAGTGCAGTTATTCCTATAATGTTGTACAATGGCGTAATAAAGCCAAAGCAGCACCGCCATGCCGGAGATATGGCATACGTAAGCAGGTGTTGTATACACAGGAGGAATCACGTAAATGAAGTTAAACAGCAAACTGGTATTCGCATTGGTTATCCTAGGCACGATAGGGCTTTATGCCCTTTTAGCCTTTGGCATAGGCCAAAACGGTATTATGGGCATAGCCAACATACGGCAAGGGCTGGACTTGATGGGCGGCGTGAGCATACTGTACGAGGTAGAGCCGGACCACCCAAACCCCAGCACAGAAGACATGAACGCAGCCAACGAGATGCTAAGAGGCCGTTTGGACAGAAGGGGCTATACAGAGGCGACATCTGTAATAGAAGGCAACCGCCAGATACGGGTAGAAATCCCAGGAGTAGACGACCCAGCAGCGGCGGTTGCAGAAATAGGCCAGATGGCCCAGCTTACATTTAGGGACACAGAGGGCAATATACTTCTTACCGGCTCAGATGTATCCAATGCCCGTAGCGAGCTGGTCCAGCAGCAGCAAGGCGGCCCGGTAGAAAGGCTAGTGTCGCTGGAGTTTACCAGCCAAGGCACCGCTCTTTTTGCGGATGCAACACGCGATAATATCGGCCGGCAGATTTTTATTTACATGGACGATATACAAATAAGCGCCCCTGTCGTCCAAAATGTGATAACCGCAGGTACCGCTACAATCACAGGCAACTTTGACCGGGAAAGTGCAGATTTATTGGCATCTCAAATCCGGGCAGGCTCTTTGCCTTTTAGGCTGGATGTTGCAAGCGAAAGTTTAATAGGTGCCAGGCTTGGGGCAGAGGCTCTACGTACAAGCATAATAGCTGGTATTATTGGCCTTGCGCTGGTGTTAATTTTTATGGCGCTTGTATACCGCACTATGGGCTTATGCGCTAATTTGGCGCTTATTATATATGTGGCTCTGGTATTGTTGATGCTTAGCGGGCTTACAATAACCCTTAGTTTGCCTGGTATTGCGGGGATAATATTGTCTATAGGTATGGCAGTAGATGCCAATATCGTTATTTTTGAGCGTATACGTGAGGAAGTTGTAGCCGGCAAAACCCTGCGCGGGGCTATACGCACAGGCTATAAGCGGGCCTGGCCGGCAATTATAGACAGTAATGTCACAACACTTATTGCTGGTGGGGTACTGTTTTGGCTTGGGACCGGCCCCATCATGGGCTTTGCGCAAATGCTTATTATAGGTATCTTGGTATCTATGTTTACGTGTTTGTTTGTTACTAGGCTCATCACCACATGCTTGATAGATATGGGTATAGTAAAGTCCACCCATATATTACCGCGCCAAAAAGAAGACAGTGAATTGGCAGTTGAAAAAACATCGTGGTGGAGTTTATTTAAAGCCGAAAAGCCAGAAACACAGCCTATAGTCGAAAAGCGGAAGATATATTTTATGTTTTCTGCTGGTATTATTGCGCTTGGGTTGTTCTTTATGATATTTAACTCTGTTAGAGGCGACGGGTGGTTTAACCTTGATGTAGAATTCTCTGGAGGGACATCATTCTTTGTAGAGATTGGGCAGCCATTCGAAAATACCGATATAGAAGATATAGTGCGCAACGTAACAGGCATAGCCGCGCCACAGGTGCAGCAAGTTATAAATGAAGATGCAGTTATGATACGACTTGCGGAACTTACGATAGAAGACCGCACAGCCCTTATGGACGCTATTGCCGCCCGCTACAATATAGGGCTTGAAGCGTTTTCCTATACAGATGTAAGTCCTGCCGTGAGTGACGCAATGCGCCGCTCTGCGATAATGGCCATGGGGTTGGCGACACTTGGTATGCTTTTGTATATTTCTATCCGGTTTAGGGATTTCAGGAAAGGCGGCAGTGCCGTACTTGCCCAGATTCATGATGCGCTGGTGGTACTTTGCCTGTATGCAATCCTTCGTATCCCGTTAAACTATGCTTTTATCGCAGTAATGCTTACAACTTTAGGATATTCTATTAACGCCACAATAATAATATTTGACCGTGTCCGCGAAAACAGGGTGCGCACACCCAAGGCTGGCCCTGCGGAGCTTATAAATTCTAGTGTGACACAAACCCTAAGGCGTACAATTATATCTACCTTTACTTCGTTCCTTGCGGTGCTTATGTTGTATATTATTGGGGTCGCGTCTATTAGAGACTTTACACTGCCAATAATGGTTGGGTTGCTGTTTGGGGCGTATTCTTCGGTATTTTTATCCGGCTCTATGTGGTATATGATGCTGCGGGGCAAGAAAGAAGCTTAGGGTACGCGGACGCGCATGCAATTTTGTTAAACTTTTGTCTTACTACCGCGTATGTGTAGTTATAGCGAATGATTAGTTCGCAAAAAAAAGACAGGAGTGGAAATCATGGGTGTTTTTACTGCAATTGTAATAATCGCTGCTATTGTTATAGGTACCGAGTTTGTATTGCGTGTTGTAAAAATGGGGACACGCTACAGCGAAAATATCGAGCGTATCAAGCGCGGGTACCCAACGCTAGACGGTGCAATGCCTATGGGCGGAAATGAAGATACAATGCCAGGTGCAGAGCCGCATGTGCACGGTGGTAGGCTTCAATAGTAAGTAATACGAATCTCAGAAAATCACGTCGACAACCGAGTGGAAAATCGGCGGCTTTAGGCCGTTTTTCTCGATGTGTTGTCGACGATGATTTTCGAGATTAGTATAAATAAACATAAATACAAAAAGCCGTCTTGTTAAGAGTTAAGTATCTTAACAAGACGGCTTTTTTGTATGTCGATATTTCAGCATTATAGCCAATTAAATGAGAAACAGTTCAGCCCGAGCCAAAAATAGCGGACGCTTCAACGCTTTTTTGGCGACAGGCTGGACTGATTTCGAATTAATTGGCTATAATCACATATCTATAGGGCTTGTCATATCGTAGTAACAAAAGGTATAGCGAATTAGTTCGCTATAATCCCTAACAAATACCTTTTATTATTACAGATAGGAAGTGAATATGATGTCAAAATATCATGATGATTGTACATGCGCCAAATTATGCTGGCTTATGTATAGCAACTCATATAATTCTAACCATTGCATAGCCAAGCCTATTCCCGGCCCACCTGGGCCACCGGGGCCAACAGAGCCACTCATTTATACACAACAAAATCTAACTATTAAAATTCAAATTCATAACCACACAAGGGGCTGTCTTGCGAAGAAAAAAGCAAGACAGCCCCGTTTCACATAAAAAGGAAAGAATGAGTAGATACAATCCCCAAAAAGCATAAAAAGAGAAAACGCAAAT
>Ga0123355_10020091_pt1 | contig 10653 bp, 8 predicted proteins | sample TergutEmb28metaG_3_FD_89872 | JGI IMG/M metagenome (GOLD analysis project Ga0123355, IMG submission 89872) | Embiratermes neotenicus P1 segment gut microbial communities from Petit-Saut dam, French Guiana - Emb289 P1 | ecosystem: Host-associated > Arthropoda: Insects > Digestive system > Gut ... | reverse complement strand
AAGAAACAAAGTTAAGAATTCACAACATTACAGCTAAAGCAGCACTGAAATTTGGAAGTGAAGCTTGGGTACTGAAGAAAAGAGAGGAACAACGTTTAGAAGCAGCACAGATGAAATTTTTGATACACTTACTTGGAATAACAAAACTAGATAAAGAAAAGAATGTATTATGCAAAAAACGGGAGCACAGAACATAGTAAAGGAAATAAAACTCCCAGAAAAAGTGGCTACAACATGTACAGAGGATGGACACAAACAGACTACCAAAACAAGCACTACGATATAAACCAAAAGGACGAAGGAACATAGGACGACCGAGGTAGAGCTGGAGGGACCAACTTCATCTTGAGGATTAAGGAACAGGAAACACGCCTAACCCTTCAGGAACATGATGATGATGATGATGATGAAGACTAAGTAATTGTAATTTTCTATCCTAAAACCCCAATTTCCGAAAGAGCACTGCATTTCGAACTTTCCCAGGTGTCGCCCATTTGTCCTGGTAAGAGTAGCAGCACGCACATGACGATTAGTTCAGAGCACCAAATGCTCCATTCTAATCTTCATTCGCATGCTGCTCTCAAAGAAAAAGCTAAAGTCAAATTTTAACTTCAAACATATTTAAAAATTCAGTTCGTACCGCACAGTAAACATATTCCGTCTCGATTACAAACAGTTAAAACTGCACAGTGAAAAAAAAATCGCTGTTTAATTTGAGATCCTCACAAAACACACACACTCCGAGCAGAACGAAGAATTTCTACATGTTGCACCTGGTGATTCCAAAGGCCTTACGAGTTAACGTAGCAGGGACACGTAAAGGTAAATTTCACCCTATAATAGGCCACGAAAGCCCAGAGGGGGAGTAGAGGTATAGCTCTACTCTTTCTTTAACCTCGGAGATGGGTGGAGGTGAGGGGTCAACGCCACGCCCCGGCCGCTTTACCCGCGGGAAAGAGACCCAGAGTAGGCTGGGTGGGCTCTAAGGGCGGTCTGGACGGGCGCGGAAAATCTCGCCGCCACCGGCATTCGATCCCCGGACCGTGCAGCCCGTAGCCAGTCGCTATACCGACTACGCATAGGAGGATGTGAAATTCGTACAAAGTTTAGGTCGGGAAATCTAAAAAAGAAGGGATCCCTCAAGAAAGAGAGGCGTAGATAGGAGGTAACATGCAAGCTAATTTTAAAGAAATAGGTTCAGAGGGAGTGGACTGGAGTGCACTGGTTCTGAAATGGGTCAAATTTCTGGCTCTCGTGAACACAGCACTTATGTTTCAGATACCACAGAAAGCGGGCAATTTCTTGACAAGCTCTAGACTCTCAGCTGGTCAACAAGGACAAATCCATTTCAAATCCTCACACCCTACCTATTAAACATTCACTTTCATGTAACATTAACACGTCTGTCAAGTCACCCACGTGGACCCGTCCCTTCAGATTCTGAACCAAAATTTGGCACGGCGTTTCTCCCCATGAATGCTACATGTCCCGCCCATCTTCATCCTCCATTCAAGCGCCCTAGTGTTATCTGGAACAGATTACAAAGCTCCGATTTGCATATCTAACTGCAAAGTACAGGCTGCATACATTATTACGTGTAAATTTTACATGGCAATTTTACAGAAAACTGTAACATGATGGCCCATTTGTAAGTACCGGAAATTCACAACACTGTTCCATTACCTGCAGCAACATACTGTACCCTAGTCCAACCGTTTCCTGACGGCAGTTACACGTAACTACAGGAGGCGAATATTTCCGTCCCGATCACTACTTACCCCTCCATTTCCACCCAAACCCCAGCCATTCAAAACACGTTGGTAGCAATTTCTAAGAGCCCTAAAAAAAGAGGAGGTCTTAACCCCCTCCCCTCGTCGTCACTACTTCCGATCAGCTGCTCAGGGTAGTTTTTTTTTTTTTTACTTAACGGCACCCTCCTTCTCAGGGCAGATAGGAAAACCGCACGTCCCAATTACCGCGGGCACACATGCTCGAAGTTTACATGAAGGCATGGCAGTGTCACGAACTGACGTTTTATATGGCACATGGAACCAAAGACGATATACTATCTTGTAATATGGTAACAATTCACTGACGTTTCGGAGAAAATCGCTGCCTCCCTCTTTATGGTAAAAGTGCCAGAACCTTCTGTGAAGATGCCGGACTGCTGGCTGGAAGTCAGTATTCGGAAGGTCCTGCGACCGGCCATCTCGACACAGGTTTTCCATGGTTTCCTTGTGTGTATAAGCACATGCTGAGATGGTTCCCAAGATTCCAAGTTGCCACTACATGCTTCTCATGTAGCCCTCCCGACTTAAATTTATTAGTAACCAATTTCATAATCTGTATACAGGTAAAATAACCACTGCCACCGAGTGACAACCCAATTGCAGTTTATTATTATTATTATTATTATTATTATTATTAGATGGCCAGGGCAGGTTCATCTGAAACGCCGGTAAATCTGGTTACATGGGTTCACAGCCATAAATAATCACTATTCAAGTTCTCTAAAGTCAAAGCAATACAGCGTAATACAAATGACCTGTACATTAATTTTGTACGTGCAATGTACGTACATATTTGATGGCTCACCTTGTGACAACAACAGACAGAGAAGATGTTTGGGAACAGAGAGAAGAGACTGTCTGGAAATACCAAAGGAAACTGTGGAAACCGCGTAATGAGAACGTACTCTCCGATGAACATTACGGGGATGACCACAGCGAACGAGACAGAATGGACATTTTGAACGTACGAGAAAGATGATAAATTCATTCATAAAGTTTAGCCGGTTAGCTGAGTTGGAAGAGAAGGTAGCAGTTGCTACATTTGGGGTGTAGTGGGAAGATAACAGTAATACAACGTTAAAGAATTATTTTTAATGATGTGGAGTGAATTAAACTGGCTCACGGTTGCGTACGGTGCAGGGATCTTGTGAATACGGCAAAAAAAAAAAAAACCTTCTGGTTCCATAAGGGCGGAGGTTACTGACTATTTGTGTGATAATCAGCTTGTTATTAAGGGATCTATTCCGTAGAGCCTGTGGATAAAATATTAATATAAATTATGTGCACATAATGAACGCAGTCTAATAGCCCTATAGTAAAATATGTGACATTAGATTTTCAATAATTGACTTGAATACGACATCCCAACACTCACTGGTATTTTGCAACATGTTAAGACGCATAATATTTTATATAAAAAAAAAACCAACAAATGCACTTCGGTGAACGAATGTAATTTTATTATATAGTAATCACCGACACGTTTTGGCCACTCATGTGGTCATCTTCAGGGCGGTGAAAACAAGAATTACAATTACAATGTGTCGAAATTAATCCACAGTTAAAAAATCGTACAAAGTTTGGTTAAAATTTAACGGTTTAAATAGTATAATATCGATGATTATAAAATAATTGTAACTATATTCCTATCTTCACAACCCTGAAGATTGATACGTGAGTGGCCGAAATATGTCGGTAATAAAATTACACACATACGCCCAAGTGCATTTGTTGACCTTTTTTTTAAAAAAAAAAAACATCTGATTAATGCACGAGGCATGGAACATACAGATATGCTAAGACGCATTCAACAACATCGGCAGTCGTTCCCATTCGACCCTCCAGTAACGGGACGTAGCCGGCTGAGTCATACCTTAGTAAACACGTGCAAATCAACTACAAAAAATGGTATGGTTGTCCCTCTGCATGCCACAACGTAATGTTACAGCTCCAATCATTCCTAAACTCAGAACTACAAGGCAGCACCCAGCTTCGGGCCCAGGTCACTTCACCCCGCGAAATGTGCCCCCAATACCAATTGAACAGGAAACTGTATGGGCCCCAGGAACGGTCTGGGTGCCTGGAAAAGAGAATACCCTACTGGCCCTGCCGGGAATCGAACCACGCAGTCACTATACAAACAACGCAAATCCGCCTCATGCAGGCCCTTGGTTCCGGAACTAATATTTCCCTCAAAATCTAGATCGTAATACCATCTCTGTAGTTCAGTATGTTCGAGATTTTATATGTGGAACCGCGGTTATTCCTGCTCCGGAACGTAACCACGAACACGGGAACGGGCTGAATTGTATACAGGTCTTTGTTTCTTTACGTCCGTACCAGGAGCTCGAAACTGATTTACTGTTGTATAAAGCCATATACTAATGTTGGGTTGTGTGTGTGTAACCTAACATAAGCAACTAATAACTACAACGGCCAATGTGCAAAACATAATCAGTACACATAAGTGTGCGAATTGTGTTTATAGCGCCTACCCATATCTCCAGATTTGTGCATAAAGATCACGAACAGCCTCAATACGTAGGATAACGCATAAATCCTGTGGCCTGCAAGCGACAGGATTCACATGTCACAAAGACAGATTTGTGGCAGCTTAATAATTAGGGTAAAAATTGTTTCGCGACAATTACCGTAGACTTAAATGCTACATATTTATGTACAAGCTTATTTATGTTTCGTCTAACAACGTTATCATATCACACTAAAAACCCAGTTTATTATCCTGTCATATACCTGGAGAGGTTTAGGAAAACCTTTTCAGGATAGGCAGTGTCCCAGCCAAGATTCGAATCGGATACTTCCCGGATACGAGTCAAATGCGTTACAGCTTCCGCCAATTTTCTCGTTGAGATTTCAGGTTCTCACTGTGGTATATACTACGTGAGGCCCTCCTGCAGTCTGGTAGAAAAGTACAGACAATTTTCGAAGCACTTCCTGCATCCTTGAAGAAGAAAGCAGTAGAGACTGTGAAACGTCGGTACATTTCGACCACAGACAGCAGGGTGTCACATTCCAGAAGACAGTAACATTCAGCTTCTTCGTGTTGAATTTTGCGCGTTATTTCCAGTTCGTTTCGTGAAACCGTTCAATCACATGTGGTGTGTAAAGGATGGCGAATGTGAGGAAAGGAAATTGTTACGATTTTTGAATGGGATCAGACTGAATGTCATAGCACAGCATGTGGTATAGCATAGTATTCGTGTACAATAAACGCATCCAAGCAAAACGCGTAGCCAAATTGTAAAATCCATCAGAAATCAAATTTACGCATTCAAAGCGTTCAGGGAACTGCAAGGTCTGCGCTTCGACGGTAAGCGTGCGGAATTGGTGGGGGTGGAGTAGTTATTTACAATTAAAATATTACAAAGAAATCAGCTACACCATTGGTGATTAGAGGATCATGCATGGTCGCCAACTTCAAACCTCACTGAAATGAACTCTAAAAGAACTGAAGTTACTCAACAAAATTACGACTCAAGGACAATACCGAGTTTCCAGTACAAAGACCCATCACTTAATAATATATACCAGAAGTCACTAGTTTATTGCAAGAATCATACGAAACACATACTGCGGACAGAATGTTGACTAACAATAAACATGATACGGTAACCACTGATATCAAAGGCTAAGAAAACGCTACGACAATTTGGGGTAAGAGGTCGCGAGACTTCCAAGTCTGGACAGCATCATATATGAACTAACCCATCAACACACACGCATATAATATACTCCAGATCAGCATTATCACTAAATTTATCTTATACACATTCAGACTAGATGTTCGAAGTTTAACTGAAAATGTACTTACGAACTGTCACCTTTCTCGGATCAAATGCCACGACTTTTCCTTCGACTGACGAAATGCGGTTCCGTAACCTCTTCGACCGTTCGCAGACATCTTGAAGTTGCTTGGTTAGATCCTCAAATATATCACTCGCGATCAGTACAAGAGACGCCAACTGTCGCAAAGCACTACTTAAGGTGTTGTTTGTGACTGCTTCCAGCTCATAATCAGTAACTAGCGGTTGACCATCTTCACCATGCAAACTTCGCCGGCTGAGGAATTTAGGCTCCACCACGCGCTGAACAAATGGCATTGTTACACCTTGCTAAGAGCTCATTCCGGCTCGTCTTCATGCCCATAACACACTAAACAATTAAATGCGCGCAAAATGATATCTTAACCCATTGTATAAAAACTTAGGCACACACCCGCCTCCTCTTACATCATGCATAAGCCACCGTACTTAACCTCCATTACTTTTGAAGTTCACGCCACAACTAAACCGATGAGCGATACGCGGTGACTAGTCATTGTGACCAATATTACCCTCTATAAACATAAACACCGCGAGCTCGTATGCTGCCAGCAACGAAGCCAGTTGGCAACACTCGAATGCTCTGCATCTATTGGCTAATCGATTAGTTCCAGATCTGTCGCAGATGGCGTGATGGCAGCACATATCAATGACGGTATCATGTGTGATGTAAATCGTGAATATACTCTGATCCATGGTGAATATGCTGTAGGCTGACGGGCTAAAGATACAAGTGTGGGTGAATGATGCCTAGGTTGTGTAGAACCTATGGCATAACTGGTATTGGTTAACAACTTTATAGTGTGTTTTAAAGCCCTCGAGTAAAATACAGTGACACGAATTATTTTGCTTCCACTTCACAAAAATAATACTTAACCTAAACGTATGTAATGGCTCAGGCAGAAGAGAGTTTTGAACAGGTATTATTAAGTTTACATTTCACAGGATAATGTAATTATGAATCACCGGGAGGCAGTGTTAAGATTGTCACAACCCATTTGAAAGCCCTAACCTTAAACGCAGCCAATTCAAAGTGTAGGGAAGTTATGTTAGCAGGTATAAAATATGTTTCTAAAAGAGTAACAACAATTTGTAATGGTGGGCATATTTTTGTGCGTAAGTATAATTGATACATATTCATACACTCATTTCACTTAACAGTTTGAAGAGGAAGAGGCTGAGGCACCCCTTGGAGCAACTCTTTCAGGACGTAAACGACTTTTTTCCAAAGAACTGAGATGTATGATGTTTGGATTTGGGGATGACCAGAATCCATACACAGAAAGTGTAGACCTGCTAGAAGATCTTGTGATTGAATTTATTACAGAAATGGTATGAAAAAGTGAAGAGCTGTATAATATTATACCCATATCATTGCAAAATTTATAAGAGTCCAGCTTTCATTTGTACATAGTTGACCCAACTCAAGCAAAATCCTCTCAAATCCTGAAGACTAAATTGTGCCAGTAAAGAAATTTCTTATCACATTTAATGCTCATTCTGCACGCATATATAGGTCAGTGTGTTTCTGCCAAACAGTGGAATAGGAGGTTATGGTATCACATTTTATCATTCAGAAAACTACCACTCCAATAATAAGCATACTTACTCATAATTAGTTGCGTCTAAACATATGTACATATTACACTGCCCACAACTTACACTTTGTATTAAGGCATAAAAGGTTAAATTTGGATTAAAGATGAAATTCATAATTAATATAACACATCTGTATTAACTAGTGTTGTCATTACCAGGCACACTCTAAATCAAATGCTGGTGTTATTTATTTAGACCCACAAGGCTATGGAGATTGGGCGAACAGGCAGGGTCCAAGTAGAGGACGTTGTATTCCTTGTTCGCAAAGATGCTCGCAAGTATGCAAGAGTCAAAGATCTTCTCACCATGAATGAAGAACTGAAGAAAGCCAGGAAAGCATTTGATGAAGTTAAATATGCAGGAATTCCCAATTAATACAAATCTTCTCATGTACAGTATTTGTAATATCTTCAGAATGTCTGCAACAGTTATTTCAAGTGTGATTTTTTGCCTTGGATAAAAAATAAAATATGGCATTTTAATTTTTACATTGTTTTATAATTCATCCTAAGTTAATTTCCCATGTAAACAACTATAATGTGACACATGAAGGCACATATCATGTAAGTCCATATTAACAATACAATCCTCAGCTGCAGTATTTAAAACAAAGGCATTACAAATCTAATAATTTCACTTTAGTTGTTAATCTTTTTTAACCATGTGTTGCACCAATATAATGATACACATGCCCTGACCAGCTGGTTGGACATTGTATCTCAAATATTAAAATTATTACACCTGAGTTAATACCCATCCATCAGCCCAATAGTACTGGGAGGTTTAAAATCCCCTATACCTGGACAATAACTGTTAAGTCTGAATATCTTTGATCAAATTCTCCACTGCTGTTCTGGCTGACAATATGACATCATTGACCCCAACACCATCGTATGATGCTCCAACAAGTGACAGAGGCAACTTATGGTTATTCACGTAGGCCTTAATCCTCTCTACTCGTTCATGATGTCCAACAACATACTGTGGCATGCAGTTCTTTAACAAGGATACATTATGTGCCGCAGGTGCACTTGATATGTGAAGAATGGAACGCACATATTGCATTGCTGTATTTAAAAGCGTGTTTGATGTAGGGTCTTTCCCAAAAAATTGTTCAAACCATCTCCCACCCATTATTACAGTCAAGACAGTATTGTCACCTTTTGGAAAACAACATGTATCAAACACAATTCCTAATATGGGAACATTCTCAGATGGTGGAACAAGAAGCCCAAATGCATCCTCTTTTAGCAGTTTACCCTGAAACTGGAGATTTACTACTGCAACCGTAACTGTGGGAATAGAAGATAGCTCTGCACTTAGTTCTGGGTGTTGTTTAGCTATAAGAGGTGCCAACTGTTTTGCTGGTAAAGAAGAAATAACATGGTCACATTCAAAAACATTCCCCCTGAGTTTTACTGCAGCTTTTCCAGCCTGGAAAGCTATTTCCTCACAAGGAGAGCTAAGCAGAACATCAGCTTGCTGGTTTTTAATACTACTTGTCAGCGTTTCTGGTAGTAGCTCAAGGCCTCCATCCAATGACCAAACACTCCACTTTTCCTTTACAGCTCTCTTAAAGAGTTCACATTTAGTTCGAAATGCACTGCTTGACTGTCTTGTAATCATGTTAATAAGCATGCCTTTCACAACTGACCCATGAGCTTGTTCTGCTTCAAATAATGACTTCAATAGAAACTTCACACTGATTTCTTTTGCATCTCCAGCACAGACACCACATACTAAAGGACACACAGCATACTCAGCAATCTCCTTTCCTAAACGCCTCTCCACAAAGTCATAGATACATTCATCCTCAAGTAACTTTTTCGGCGCTTTAAAGTCGTGAAGTAAGGCACTTATTAAGGGCTTTGTGAAAGGTGGTTGTGTAACAAAAACTGAACAAAGTTTACTGGATGGCAGAGCATGTAATTCCTTATTCACATAAATGAGTCTATTTTGAGCCACTGGATGATTTTGGGAAATGGGCACAACTTTACTGACCAAACCTAGATCTTCAATTAATGCCAAAGTGTTTTCTCCAGCCACGCCTTTTGGTCGCACAGTGCGAGGGCCATGCTCAAAGATGAATCCTCTGGGAGTTTTTGTTGTCTTTATCCAACCTCCAAGCCGACTGCTTGCTTCAATCAATCTAACGTGCTTGATGGCCGACTTTTGCAAGTAATGGACCGCTGATAAGCCACCTATTCCTCCGCCCAGTACCACGTACATAGTTATAAACAATATTCATACGAAACTTTAAGGTTAAGGCTGATAAACAAGACGAGAAATATAAAATTGCGTACTCCACAAGTGGCATCAACTTAAAACATCACATCTCCAATAATAGTGCCACTTAGGCTACTGTAAACTGCCATTCCCAAGAAATGTTTAGTGTTTTCAAATGTCTATGACCAAATTTTCACACACGCTAGCAAATGACTACACTCTTCCAGCGCTGAAATATCAGTGCTACTAACATTCTGTTACTGGTGTTTACTACCAACAGTTGAAGCTACACGTTTAATTTCATTCAGACCATCTGGCATAGCGCATGTCCTTCACTTGATTTTACTAAAATTATTGGGCATTCCGAAATAGCTATTTTTTCCGAGATATTGAAGTCATCCCACAGTACACGTTTCCTGCCAAGTTACCATGCGCATGGTTTGTCACCAAAAATAAATAATTTCTAGTAATTTAATGTATGTGTGGTTTTTGTTTAACGACGCTGTCAGTAACTAAGATTATACAGTATCGAATTGTGCGACAATTTTTTTGGTTCATAATGAATGAGAAAATGTGTGGAAGGAAGCAGTTCGAACACAATTTACCGCGAGTAGCAAATGACGACCAGGAAGGACTTGCCACGACAGCTGGTCTCTCGGGCCGACATCTAAATTCAAAACCCCGTGAATACTGCCACCCACTCAATCACAACAAAACAGGTACATCATATACTAGTATTTACGTTTTAAAAAATCCAAAGCTCATTAACGTGTACACAACAGCCTGCCATTTGACTCTATCCTAGACAAGCTGACTCACATCCTCATGGGTTTTACGACACCTTTCACATTATATCCAGAGCCGCCGAAGGTGGGTTTGTGCCCCGGCGGAACAATTTTTTCGACACCCTCCCCCCCCCCCCTCCAACAAGACCGTAGGAGCTAAAATTATCTGCACTACATCGGAAATACTCTCATTTACAAAATACCATGGGCTTGTTCTGAAAGGGTTAGTTTGTACAATCGACAAATTATTAAATTACCGAGAAAGAAAATACATGTTCCATATTCGGACTTCGGTAATTGGGACCAGCGGCCACCCCCCCCCCCCCCCCCCCCCCCCCCCCCACCTTCTCACTACGCCCTCCCCCCCCCCCCCTCCCCTCCATCTCCCTCCTTTTAATTATTTTTCTCTTT
>Ga0123355_10020090_pt1 | contig 10653 bp, 4 predicted proteins | sample TergutEmb28metaG_3_FD_89872 | JGI IMG/M metagenome (GOLD analysis project Ga0123355, IMG submission 89872) | Embiratermes neotenicus P1 segment gut microbial communities from Petit-Saut dam, French Guiana - Emb289 P1 | ecosystem: Host-associated > Arthropoda: Insects > Digestive system > Gut ... | reverse complement strand
TATGTGTTTTTTCGCGTTCCAGCTTTGTGAAAAAAAAAATATTTGACATTGTATATATATATATATATATATATATATATATATATATATATGGGTGTGAGAACAGGAACGTACAAAGGAAAGATGGAAGAAGACTGGAAATAGCAGAAATAAATTTTTTTATATAAGTTGAGTTCTATGCTTTATATGATTAGCGTATAAAACAAACGCAAAAATGATAAAAGAACTGATTATGTACTATCTAAATTTTATTATTGCGGATTATACAATTGAAGACGTTAAGTGGTAAAGGTAAAGGTAAACGCCACCTCATGACATAACTGTGCAGACACCGAGAGAAGACTGAGGCATAGCTCCAAACCATTCGCAACCCGACATTAAAAATGAGTGGTTGGTCAGCACCAAGCTTCGGTCGCTTTCCACCCAGGAAATACACAGTACGCATTGAAGCTGAGTATGTCTCGGGGTAGGTCTGCATGGCACGGAAATTCTCGCCTCCACCCAGGACTCGATCCTCGGATCATTCAAACCATAACGGTTCGCTATAGCGTCTACATTATCCTGCCCACCAAACGTAATTTGACAATCTATTAAGAATAAACGATAAAGCTTTTCATAAATTAAAGTGTGAACATTTTACAGGTGGCAGAAGAAATACAGGATGACCAAGGAAAAGATGGAGGGACCAATATTCATGAAGATGGAAAAATCTGGGTGTTTCAGTCAGTAGGACAGTGCAGAAAAGTTATTAATGTAGCTTGTATAAGTATGGCTTAAATTTAAGAAAATTTTCAGCAGAATTTACTGCAAACATTTAGCAAGAACGTCTGTAATAAGAATAGAAGAAACGTAGCCTGTGAAAAGAGGTTTAACTTAAAAGGACACAAAATTTCGCACAGATAAAATATTTATTAATCCCAGCTGGTCCTCAGAAAAGGCAACAATACTTAGCCCGACCCGTCACTTTTTAATAGTTAGACGACGCGTTCTTTATCCGGTATGAGGCAGAGTTTTATATAGTATCCCCTTGCCGTAGACTCTTAAAATCCTCCGAGGCTTTTCCACTCTCACTTTTGTGTTCAATAAAGCTTCCAAACCAACAGTAGAAACAGTAGAAAACACAAAGTTTTAGCTGAGTAAATAAACCAACTTGTTGACCTTATTTGAGAAGCTGTTGTTAAGAAACAAATTTAAAATATGGACGATCTGTGTACATAACGACACGGTCTAATCTTTCATGCTTATGTACAGTTCAAGACGGATGCCATTTGCACCTGTACAGCCTATTATTGGATAGTAAGGAACTGAGGATCTTAAGCAAACAAAAAGTGACTATGCAAACACAGATAAAACACCAAACAAAAATTGTTCGTTATTTTCTATCCCAAATGAAAGTTATGTACGTGTATACTATATATACATATACATACATACATGCACACTCACTCACTCACACACACACACACACACATATGTATGTATGTATGTATGTATGAGGACGATAAAACATTTATGCACAAGCTCTCCATGACGTCTTCCTCTGATTCAGCAAAATAAAATGTTACACAGCCCATGCCCAGACACGTTCATTTTCAGAGACTGATGTCACAGTTATATGATGCAAAATATCAAAAGATAAAACAACGGACTCCTTATACTTACAGTTAAGAGTTCGAAGTGACGTCTATCAATTTTAAGGCAGAAGAGAATACGCCGCGAGGTATTCTCTGGAAAGCGTTTTGTTACGTTAACTTATACCATTCTAATAACTACCTGAAACCACAAGAACTTAGACAGTCTTGGGAGGGACTACGCAAACGTGCCTTTTCACGTGTCCCTAAAGAAAAACAAAAGAAAACCCACCCTATTTAGACCATGCAACCGAGGGGCCATGTATTTGGTCCCCCACGCCCAATCCACCTTCCTAAAATGTCGGATTCAAACCCTGCCGAAAATCCTTCCTACATCGTGCTGCAGCTCCATCGTATTGAAACACAGCCCCTCTCTCACACAGCTGCTAGCGCAACTTCACACAGAAACAGCAAAAATTTTACAGCAAATTGCGATATTGTTGAGCAATCATCATGTCAGGTAGAAGGTTGGGGCGACAACTGTGTTTCCGGCGAGGAAGGCCGATTGCATGTCATCGGTCGCTTAATCTGAATCCCATGTATTTCTTCATGTCGTACTCATAAGGCAGGATGTTTACGCAGCACAGCACACGACCTTCGGTGGTCCAGTGGTAAGATTTCAGGCAGCTGAGACGAGGGCCAATGGCAAAGCATTACGACGTGCTCTGCTGCGCACAGAAGTCTGCACCGCAACGGAAGGAAGACGATTCGGACGCTAATTGTAATTACAAGCAGCTCATGGTTTGGCAATTTCTTATCCTCCACGCACGTAGAGAATGCGTGGAGGATAACAAATTGGAATGAACTTGTTTGATTTTGTAAGTATTTACTTTCTGAAACATAAAAGTGAACTGGATGATAGATATCAGCCAAAGCTGCAGTAAGTAGAATCTGGATTCCCACAAAGGAATTTAGAGTTTAATCCTGGTGATTTAAAGCAATACGAAGTCTTCGAAATGAAAATTAACTTATAGTAATTTACGTTCCCCATCCTTCGTTTTTGCATAATTTTTATTCTGTTATGGTAGAATACTGTGTTTAATGGAACTGCTGTCTGTAATGAGCCCAATGCCCACTCCCTGTGCAATTCAAGAAATAATATGTATTGCATATACAGTATATTAATATTAATGTTAGTGGGATGTTATTCATATGATAAGAACAGATTAGATTACCCTTGAAAAAATTCTCTCTTCCAGCTTCCTATATTTTTAATTAAATATTTATTATACGTGAGCGAGACCACGATTTTAGTAGTCCTAAATGAAACCCGCCAAAAGTGAGAACGCAGTAAATTTTAATCCCCCCACCACAATGCACACACATACTGCGGTAGGATTACAACTGATCCGTTTTGTCACAAGGTCGGCTAACAACCGTTTGAACCACAAAATTACCGCTACTTCTCCGTACTTTTCTAACACAGCCCTCTGAGATATGCGGTAGTTCTAGCAGGCAGAACACTATCGCATCCTCGTTCATTAGTTTGGACCTACAAATTGCTCTTGGCCCTTAGTTGGTCATATGATTTCTTAGAAACAAGAACTCCGGTAGAGGAACGTTATATTGAAATGCCAGAATTGTTCACGGAATGTACTGTACGTGTCATTCCCAGTAGGGACGCGAGGGGTTTGCTTCACCACCAGATCAGATCTTCTTTGATGGACAGAACGAATGAATAAAATGGATGAAGTGTGTAAGTATCATGCATGAAGGATGGCAGAAATGCAGAGATAGTGTTTTTAGGATAATATACGGTTTAGGGGTAGATAGGAGGATTTTCTTTAAGTGCGTCTTAGAGGTATATAGATACAGACGTAAATTTTGTTCTACTGTGTGAAGCCAGTTTCCGAATGAGAATTCTTGTAATCACGATACAAAATTTTAATGTCCGTAAGAAGTGGGAAATCCCTAGACAAGCAGAGACTATCATGTCTTGAAGAAAATATACTGCAACTTTTGTGTTTATACAAGTAATTAATATTGTTAGTAAAATCTTGAAAATAATTACAGGCCTATGTATAGCGTGAGATTGTTTGTGATTAAGAATGTTATTATTCACTCACAGAGAACGTAGCTATCTTTTGTGTCAGACACATTGTGTTACTAGTAAGACTGTCTCAACGTGTACGTGATTTCATATCTAATAGGAGATTTTCTATTGAATTTCTATAGCGCTATACCACTATGAGCTCTAAAAAGGAGGTATTTCATTCTGCTGTTGTGATGTGACTAATGGGCTAAAGAAGGGAAAGACAGACATTCCATTTGCGAGTATTAAAGACTCACTGCACAGTAGGGCGCACGTCGTACACAGCCACAAAGACCATTGTCAAAGCAGGAAGAATTTAACGCGAACCGTTTTAGAGTGTAGACAAGACCGCAAAAAAAAAGTTTCAAGTGTCTTGACTCTGAAGTGCCTTTCCTATACGTATTGCAATGACGGGAGAGAAATCGTAAGTGTAGTGCTTGTCCAGTACTGGCGGTATCTTGGGTGTTCGGTTCTGATTTTCTAGCTGGTCACGCACAATTTATCCCTTCTCCTTTTAGACAGAAATGTCTGTTGCAGTGCTGAAGAAATGTACCAAGTGCGCTGTGAAGCTCAAGTTGACCATACTTACCACCACTGAATCTTTCTCTTCTTTGTTCAAAGACCTAGTACAATTATACGGCACGTGTCTCTGCAATGGAAGTGTATCGGAACAGAACCTTTTATTCATCTGCTTAATGGCTGTCCAAATTGAGTCTTCTGTCGATCTTAGGGTTCATTTTAGTATTAAAATATCCACAGCCTTTTTATTTCATTCTTTAAACTATATAAATTTACACGTGAGAAAGACTAACAAGATACACGCGTTTTCTCATTAATTTATTCCAAATTGAACTATCCTCTACATAAAGTGAAGACATGTAAAATAACCACTGCCACCGGGTAACAACCCAATTACAGTAAATAAATATTATTATTATTGTTATTATTACTATTATATATGTCAAAACACAACTGGTTTATTAGCTGGGTGTAGCTACGGTGTTAATGAAACAACATGTTTCGGCTTACTCGGAGGCCATCATCAGGTTTACAAATGTTAGGTATAGCAGACTAATAACAATGTGTGATATATGGCAGATGTGTGCGCAACATCTACCACATATCACACATTGTTATTAGTCTCCTATAGCTAACATTTGTAAACCTGATGATGGCCTCCGAGTAGGCCGAAACATGTTGTTTCATTAACACCGTAGCTACACCCAGCTAAAAAACCAGTTGTGTTTTGACCTATATTGTCTTGACTTTATTGTTACATACACAACGGGGATTCCTCAACTTAAGATTATCCTCTACATGTTTCGATAAATCCAATGTTCATCATCAGGATGTTATTTCTGTGCACGCAGCATACGGTATTTTACCTTGCATCTTTGGGATGTCTAGCCGCTAACACGATGTAACTGGAACTTGTTAGCGGCTAGACATCCCATAGATGCATGGTAAAGTACTGTATGCTGCGTGCACAGAAATAACATCCTGATGATGAGCATTGAATTGCTCGAAACATGTAGATGATAGTTTAAATGGAATAAATTAACAAGGAAGGGTGTGCATCTTGTTGGTCTCTCTCACGTATATGTATCACGATGCACAGCTCAGAAAGTCTATATAAATTTACTATAATTTTCTCGTATCATTGGACTTTAATTACCATCCGCAGTTCAAACGAGACAGTTAAACAAATCTTTTGCCGTACTATGTATATGGAGCTGGGATAGCTTTGTCTGTACATAGAGTTACTGTGCACCAGTCTTGTGGAAGTCTGATATGAGTGCAAGGAACACCGCCATAACAATAAGAACTTATTTAATAAACCAAACTGGAGCATATACGACATAAACTATTTGTTCACAAATATCTCTGGATACACCAAACTCTTTTTCACTCTTGAATAGACGTACGTGTTTATTAAATTCCCCGTACTTCCAAATCTTGAACCTATAGTAGCCGAGTATGTGTACTCTAGTTGCGGCTGCACGGCACTGACCAGTTCAACTGTTGCTAGTGGATGGTTCAAACGATACGACCAGGGTGAGCGGTAAAGGAACAGTCTCAGGTACAGGCAGTAAGGCACAAAGGGGGAAAGGGATAAACGGGTTTAACATGAAACAAGTAATCTGGTGCCCCGTCCAGGTGTCTGGGTTTGAGGCTCACCACGGCACAACAGGCTGGAAAATCCTGGGATTATGATTGGATTACCGGCCTGATCTAGAAATTTTTCTTTTTTTTTAAACGGACCAGACTGACTTTGGGGACCCAAACGGTCTCGCAATCAATGGGTAATTGGGACTTTTTATCCTGTGGGGAAAGCAGCTGGAGCGTGAAGTTGGCCATTTGCGTCCATTTAGTTCCAAGATTTAAAAATGAGTGGAGCTAGACACCTTCTTCGACGTATGTCGTCACGACTTGCACTGAAACATATCTACATTTTTCGTATGTTATTAATATTATTAACACTACTGTGTTAATGTAATCCTACGCATGCTACGTGTGTCTTGATTTGGTCACCCTATTAATATCTGTTGAAACGTTAGACAGTACATGTCTTTGTAGTCCCCTGCTATTGTGTTTCCTTTCTCATCCACTCAGTTCCTCTCCTTGAACGCTGCAAGGCATACACTTAATGTAAATATTTTTGAAATTTTCAGCACCATTTCGTGAAACCCACAGAATGTCAAAATAGCGAAAAGAAATAATTTGATGCTGCCTAGGGGAGAGAAAAATTAGCCTCGATGTTTATTCTGTGAATAGGATGAAATCCGTAAGACGGACACCCTACAGGCAATAGGAATATATACTTTGTGTTAAAACGTGTGGTATAAAGTTACCATTCTTCCTTCAAGGCTATCAATCAGAACAGTGCATGCAATAGGTAACTATAATAGCTTTGCAATAATTCGTCAGTCATTGTGAAAGCAAAACACATTGTAAGGTCACCTTTTTGTTGTTCTTGTATATGACGTGATCTCATAAACCGATGTTAATGGAATATAATTATCAGCAAAATTGACCGGATCAATTGACTGTTTGCTCGGAATGTCAGAAGTACATGAGATCTAACTTGATACAGTAAAGTCATTCTTGAGAAGGCCATCAGCCATTCTAGAAATTCTCCTCAGTTTATGAAATGAGAAGTTACATTGCCTTATTTACAAGAATCTGCTTCTGGCTTCTGTCTTCAGCCACATGAATCCAGACTACATTTTTCCATTCGCTACTCTTTCACGATTCATTTTAATATTATTCTACAATCTACGTGTGTATCTTCCAAGGGATCTTTTCCCTCAGGTCGTGGAACCTATTACTTTTCCGTCCCATGCATGCCACATGCTCCGTCAATCTTTTTATCCTGATTTTACTTCTGGACAATAAAATGATATTGAAATTTATATTCTATTTAAAACTGATATTTAAATAAAGTAAAAATACTGGAATATGAAAGCCAAAATTTAATTAAAATACAACTGTAACCTTACATGTTTGTGTAACGGTAGAACTATATTTTACGATTCTTGTTTTTAAGCTTTCGTCGTGTTCTAAATGTAATGTGTTCCTTTTTGGGTAATTCCCCGGCGTCTGAGTTCTAATTGCCGACGTTTCGGAACTTACTGTCTGTTCCATCTTCATAGGCAGGTGAATGAAGTATGAATGAAGTATTCACCTGCCTATGAAGATGGAACCGACAGTGAGTTCCGAAACGTCGGCAATTAGAACTCAGATGCCGGGGAATTACCCAAAAAGGAACAAATTATATTTTATGACTTCAAAATTGTAGCTTTACCTTTGTGTACCGTTGTGTACTGCTTTGTTGGACTTTAGAATTTTAGTCTTACTTTTGTGCATCACTGTAGACATTTGTTAAAACTTTAAAACTATATAATTATTTTGTGTATCACTGTTGACGTATTTGTTATAATTGGAAATGTGTAGCCTTAAGTCCAAGGCGCGCGCGCGCGCACACACACACACACACACACTCACACACACACACACATACACGCAAACACACACAAAATTACAATCACTTATTCCATACTTTCTTACTGCATGGAGCAGAGTCCTGCTGGAAAAGCTAACCAGTTCTCAGCTAGCCAAGAAATTCCTTGTTTTATATGGAACCCGAAGGTTCATTACCACATTCACAAGTGCCCGCCAAATGTCCCTATCCTGAAAGGGCTTGATACAGTCAATGCCCCCACATCGCACTTCCTGAAGATTGATCTCAATATTATCCTCCTGTCAAAGTTTGGGTTCCCTAATGGTCTCTTTCCCTCAGGTTTCTCCAGGTACAAATACAACCATAAACATATCGAATCAAACATTCGCACATACAGCAATACAGCGTCATTCTATGTGGAAATGTTTGGGGTTTATTTTATCTGTCAACATACATCATTCTGCTGAGTCGTAATTGCTACAGAGCTTATATTGCACATGAATTTAATGCATAAAAGATTCGTTCTGATAACTAACCTCTGGCACAGGTCTATTTTCATCCAATCTGTAGGCAATAGGCGTAAATAAAGAGTATTTACTTCGCTGTTTTCATTTGTTGAAATAATGAGGAACAAGTTAGGTCGATATTGCAGTCATGATTAGCAAGTGCTGTGGCTAACATGACGTGGTAATTTAATTCGATCACAAATCCGTGTTGCTAATCATTGATATCAGATTGGTGAAAATCGAACCACAGATTATATTAGTATGTTTCATTTGTTTCTCAGAATAAACAAAACTATAATGTACTGATTCTTTTTAATGCAAGCACCGTGAATGTGGAACTGAACTGTGAACATTATCTGGATAAACTTCAGCTTTTGCATTTAATATAGCTACATGGCATATGTATATATACGATGAGCAGTCCACGTGACAAAGAGAGAGGAAATAGATAGCATGCAGGACATTAGAAAGAAAAGTGAGCATGGTGATTGTGTAGGTCAAGAAAGTAACAATGCTGAGTAGAAATAAGGAAGCGAGGACAAAGGACTATACCTTTCATTAATGAAGTGCAAGACTGTAAAGAACTACGAGAGGTTAAATGTATAGGTTCATCAGTAGATAGCAGAGACTGGCAGTAAGAAATAAGTCACAAGACTGAATTAAGTTCAGGTTTTTATGTGTGGAATGTGTGGAACAGGAAAGTAATTTGTGCAAGACAATCAGGCCACTTAATTTAGTCTTGTAGGAACAGAACCCATTTCCATTTTATCTGTCGCAGCTTCACATTTTCTCTTGTAACGCATGTTACTAGGTACTGTAGCATGAGGCCTTTCAAATAAACAGAACCAATTTCGCGTTTTTTTTATTGAAAATATTCCAATAATATAGAATAAATTGAGTCTGCCTGTGATATGAATAAAATGAGAAACAATCAGCATGTGGCATATTGTGTGACGGAATGTATAGACTTTGTCAAGGCGTTCTATACTCCCGAAATATCACATTGTTACCTGGTATACGCTTCAATATAATTTCACTTATTTTCGCAAGAAAATTGCGGGATTCTCTGCTCTTGTTGTCACGAAGCTCACAAATTCTGAACGAATTAAGTACGGCTAGAAAAATAAATGTGGAAAGTAGGAATATAAATTCATTGTCCGTAAGTAAAGCAAGGTTTATATGAATTATATGAAATTCACAGACGTCACATAAAATTTTGTGAAAATTTCTCGTACAGAATTTCATCCAAATCAGAAATTAAATGTAGAAAATAAGCACAGTATTTAATTTACGCTCATAAGCATTCAACGGCATAACGGAGACCTGAAACGACTCCAAAAATTTAGTCAGGAAATATGAAAATTATGGATAGAAGTTCGGTTAGTTCCTTTAGTCAAGTACGACATTCACTCCACCGAGTTTCATGAATAACACCTTTGCTCGCAAATATTTGTAAATAATTCCTGTATCGGATTTCATGAAAATCTAACAAAAATTTGAGTCAGTGGTACTAGATTACGGAAGGAAGGACGTATTTTCCGGACAAAGAATTGAGTTTTCCTCCGTAAAGAACGCCTAAAATGAAATCTTAGTACATTATACTGAGTGTAAAATTAATAAAGTCGTTACTATTAGAGATAAGCCACGCATCAGATGCTAATGGACGTGCAGTATTCAAAGTATCATTACTCCTTCAAGTTCCACTGAGAATCTGTATGAGATAAATATATTATTTTATAGCATACATTTGCTAAATAACAAAAAGTTGTGTTACATCAAAGATTAATGCTGCATTTCTTGATATTCCAGTTTCGTACGTGAGCTAGGATTTATAAATAGGATTACAAGATAGCAAAAGTGGTCGACATGTTTGAGTCGGTATTACAGAGTTCATGTTCACCGAGAAAATTCTCCTGAAGGAGTAGCACTACTTAGTGCACAGTGAAGTTAACGGGGACCCGTTTTGCTACGAAACATGGATTGAACTTATTACTGTGTAGTATATAAGGAAAGGAAGTTCTTGGATAAAGACACTAATACAAAGAGACAGTAGTTCGAAGGAAATTTTCACGTCTTAGTAGGCTTCTGGTTTTGGGGCAATATGTCAGGGATATATGACGTGTTGGTAGTGACTAATAATAGTACGGTAATATAAAGAATTAAAATCGAACGCGGTTATAATTTCATGAAAAGGGGTTGAATAATTTGTGTCGTTATAAACGAGGCTTTTATCTAACCGAGGGTTATCATGTCATGATTAAAGTGAGGTACTGATTGGAACCACAGAATATGCGACGTTATAAAGGCGGTGTCCCATAAACCGATGTCGTTATAACGGGGTACGAATGTATTTGATAGGAGATGGCTTGATTGACAGTACCTCCGTTGTTCAGATCCTTGTTAACCTTTTAGCGCCGGAATTATTTTTTTTTAATTTAACACACTCTTTATATAAAATGTGAATAAAACAGGAACCAAATGTGTTAGAATTACGAAAAAACTGCATTTTGAAGAGAAAGAAAC
>Ga0123355_10020088_pt1 | contig 10653 bp, 5 predicted proteins | sample TergutEmb28metaG_3_FD_89872 | JGI IMG/M metagenome (GOLD analysis project Ga0123355, IMG submission 89872) | Embiratermes neotenicus P1 segment gut microbial communities from Petit-Saut dam, French Guiana - Emb289 P1 | ecosystem: Host-associated > Arthropoda: Insects > Digestive system > Gut ... | reverse complement strand
TATCCCCCTTCTTATAGATAGGTACTATGATCGACTCCTTCCATTCTTCAGGCAATTCCTCCTTATTCCAAATAGAAATAATAAGTTTATGAATCGCACAGCAAATTGTCCTACCCCCTGCTTAAATCAATTCTGTTGGGATTTGATCAGTACCTGGTGATTTGTGATTTTTTAGCTTTCCAATAGCCAACTCAACCTCAAAGGCACTTGGCTCAGGCACTAGTGGTTCTACTGTGTGTATTTCTGCCTGTCTAACGTCATTATCCTCATGTACATTCAATAGCTGGGAGAAATAGTTCCTCCACCTCGCCATAATACTGTGGGGGTGGGCTGAGTCTACACATTTTGAAAATATTTTCACTTACACATTTTCGTGCATTCCTTGTAGCTTTAGTACGAAGTGAATCTTGCACACTTGATGTAAAGTTAGAACAATCCTTGTAAAGACCTGGACAGGCCCCGAAGGTTCCAGAAGTTGAGGATCCCAGATTTCAAGACAATCCACACACGAATGTGGTTACGTTGTAAGACCTAAACACCGGCTGCCTTTACCTCCCAGGAAAAATTACTAGTACTCATATCTATTAGAGGATGATTCGACATCACGACCAGAGTGCGGCCGGAAGGATTATGTCAATGAAAAATGAAATGATCCCATCGGGAACTGAACCTGCAGCCTTCCGGGTTGTAGCGCAGTGCCCCAGTCAATTGCGTCACCGCGTGCCTCCAACATCTGATGTAGAATACATAAAAAGGGCAGTTAATTTGGAGAAGAATCTGTTAGTTTTCAGTCTACATGCTGAGACACGTTATTGGCAATGAGCCTTATTCAGTTGGCAGTTAGGCTAGAGTTACGACATGCCAATAACAATCCACGAGTTTACAGAATGTTAAATAACAGTCAAAGAATACACTTTATTTGCGGTTTGTTTAACGGCGCATTAAAGTCCTAAGATTAAATTACATGGCTGTCGTCCTGAGATAATGAACAGGGAATCAGAAATAGCGTGAAAGCGCGCGGATGTGGCATAATTCTAGGTACTAAACAAGCATCTGCCGATTCCGGTCGCCGAAAAGGTCCGTCCACCGGAAGCCGAATTGTTCCCATACGGAAGGACGGACATGACGAACCGAACAGTCGCTTTTCGCAATTTTACGAAAACGCCTAAAAGCTCTTTGTAATTGTAAAACCGCCGCGGTGGGGCAGTTGGTTGAGGCACTGCGGTACAAGCCAGAAACTCTATTCCCGAGAGCGTCATTGGGATTTTTACTGACTTAATACTTCCCGCCGCACTATGGTCCTGGGGTCGACTTGGTCTCTAAATAGAAATGACTAACAGGAATATCTCTTCGGGAGGATAAAGAAAGACGGCAAGTAGGGCTGGCAACCTTGCCACCTTCATGTGCTGATTATCTAGAAAATCCGGGACCCATAAACTCCTGGAGCCCTAAGGACTTGTCCAGCATTATGATGGGATAGCTTTTATTTTAAAGCAGTGTTCCAGATTTTGTAGGACTTTTAATTCCAATGTGAATCCTACCCTATGCTGCCAATAACATTAGGAAAATTCCATTTTTCTTGAATCCTAATGACTGCGTCTAACAAAATCGGCAATATGTGTACAACATTAACATTAAGGCGCGTTCGCGTAACCATTGTTGTCCAGGAAAAGCCATAATTATTACATATTCTGAGTGTGTTTGTAACCTTAGTTGTCCAGCTTATGCAAAGCACATGGTCCTGTTGGCCTGTCCAGCTGTACTGTATTTTCTCACATTATCTCAAAGATGGCAGGATTTTCGAAGAAAGGTTTTTTGACATAAAATATACGTATGTTTTGATTGTCTCTACAAACTTTGTATGAAATGGACAGACTGACAGACAGACGGACGGAAATGATGAAGCTAATAGTCGTTATTCGCAATTTTGCGAACGCGCCTATAAAACTCTAACGGTCTGGAACTTCTAAGTTCTTCGATGACAGCCTGGTCTTAAGTCTGACCTGGCATGTCGGAAGTAGCCACACATGTCTGAAAGTATATGTCCAGACAAACGTTGGCTTGCCTTGTTGTGTCGGTTCTAATCCCAGTATAGTCTTAGTCTAAAAGGCGTAGGTGTGCAGCCGCTCGATTGTTGGGGTCGAGAATTCGAATCCCGATGAGGACATGGATGTCTGTGTTCTGTTTATGTTGTGTATTGTGTAGTCAGCGGCTTCTGCGAGCATCCGATCACTCGTTCAGAGGAGTTCTGCCGGCAGTGTACGTGTCTAATTGTGTTGTCATCTAAGAACCTCAACAATGGTGTCGTCTAGCCCGAGATAGGCTGTTGGTCCCAAAAAATTAACATTTACCTAAAACGAACGAAAAACCTCAATGCATATAACCAGTTCCTGCGCACAGTATTAAACTACGGACCTCCTGAACACGAAGTACTAGACCTTCCGATTCGACTAGGTCTTCCGCAGGCACCGCTTAATTGGGCATCTTAACATCCGTTGGTGCTGATCAGAACCGCAAAACAGTTCACACGCATTTACAACAACGCAGTAAAAGGCACGGAGTGGGAAATTCAACTGTGAGAACACCACGATTTTTAGCAATGAAAAAAGCGCAGTTCTTTTATATCCAGTGTGAAATCTGATCCATCTGAAGTCCAAGTGGAACCCTAAAAACCCTACAGGCCGTGTGTTGCAACACAGGAAAACCTCTTTAAGTGTTTGTTGTTCTTTTCTACACTAATTTTATTTTACAGGACATTATCAAGTACGCTTTTCACACGACGCCCTCAGCCAATTGGCTACCATTTCAATAATAGATTTCTGTAAAGAAAAACCAACTTGATGCACAACTTATTCTTAGTATATTTCGTCAACCTCTAAATGTTTCAGGCGTATCTAAGTCCATCATCAGGAGGTACAACTGTATTTATAGAATTGGTACTTATTATTTAAAATATCCTCTTTTCAGAATAATAAGCACCAATTGTTGTATACATACGGTTGTACCTCTTGATGATAAGCGCAGATACACCCGAAACATGCAGAGATTGACGAAATGTGCTAAGAATAAGTTGTGCATCAAGTTGGTTTTTTTTTTACACGATTATATCGAGATACTGCACGATCAAGAAAACATAAAATATATATTTTTTTCTTTACACGATTATATCAAGATGCTGCACGGTCAACAAAACACAAAATATATTTCTGTTCTTGTTCTCAGTACCTGTCATATTGTTATTCCAAATATTCAAAATTTTAATATAAAAAATCTTAGTCTAATTACAGCAAGCTGAAGATGGGTGGGGAGACATCTCCTTAAACGTCGTGCATATCAAACATTCGAGCACTGACTCACGCAACGGACAATGGTGAAAAACCCTATTATTCTAAAGCTGTTATACCCTCTCACATTTCACTGACCCTAAATTCTCTGAAGACTAAACATAATCCCAGTTAATTTTACTTAAAGACTTAGCTCGTACCGCACAGTAAACAGAACAACTCGTTTATACAAACAATCAGTTGATGTTACTTACAGACTAACTGCTGTTTTTTTTATCTTTTGTTGAACGTGCATCCCCGTATAATCTCGTAAATAAAGCCAACTTGGTGCACAATTTTCTTAGTATGTTTATTTCTTTTCTCTACATGTTTATTCCACCCTGCATATCAGAAAGTCATCCATACAGAATAACAAGTACCAAGTGTTGCATAGATACAGTTGTTTCTTCTGATGATGTGCACACAGTCGCCTGAGACATGTAGAGGAAAGAAATGAACATACCAAGAAAAATCTGTGCACCAAGTTGGCTTTATTTGCAAGATTAACAGCTGTTTGTTCTAAAACCAATACAAAACACATAAACACATTCTGTGGGCAGCACGAAAAACTTCTGAACCCTAAACCTTGTGGTGTATACAATAACCAATAGAGTTTAAATGGTCTAACTTTAGCAGTTTTTAAAGCCCGAGCCAAAAAAATGGTTTTACAGAATTTAAAGAATTAAAAAGCTCAAAGCATGCGATTGAGATTACAGTTTCATATCGAAAAGCTGTAGTCTGAATACTAGAAGCAATAGTAGATGTTGTAATGAAATCGCGAACTGAGAACAGCAGAGGACATGTTGCTGCGAATTTTAAACTGTCCAAAATCATTTACTGCCACAGACTGAACAGAGTTACAAAACGTTTTCCAGTGGGCCGACAATAAATCTTCTGGTCGTGAAGCCTTTCTATGCCGTTTGTAATCTACAGTTCTACATGGCTTAAGTGGGCAAGCTGCTTTGATTGGAAAGTACAAAAAATATCAGATATGAAGAAAAGTTATAAAAGGTAGCTTTACAACTCCACACTTACATCACACACCTGTTCCAATATGCTGTCGTATTCTTAATTAAATTCTGATACCATATCAGCTTCGCCACACTTGACGTCCACTGAACATCTGCGAGATTCACAATGCTTTAAAACAGGTCAGCCCATGACGACTGAGACCGTCAACTAATACTTCCAGGGGGAAAAACCCCCATTAAGTTTAATTATCAATGAACTGACTTGTAGTTGACGTCTACTGATAATGGTGTAAATTTATGTCACAGCAATAAAATTCAATTTAACCCATACGCCAAGGTGCTGGACGCCTGTGCAAATACGTGGGACGGTAAGGAAGTAATGCTTCCTAGGTTCTTATCAGATAATACAATTACAGTTTTAATAAAATTTAAACATTTCACGTTTATAATTTTACAAACGGAGGGGATTTTTTCACCAATGTCTTCTTTTTATCAATGCAATTTTTCCACCTTTGCTTGCGACGCTCTATGCCGAACGCATTTAACTCTCTGCTGAAGCTTCGGAGCCCTTCAAGCACGCTGTGTTTCAGCTCGTCCTAGTCCGCAAAATTGCATACTAGGAGTGTATATTTCTGTGGGCCAAAAGGATGGAAGTCGGAGGGTGCTAAAACAGGAATGTAGTGGAATGCGGGAAATTTTCCACCCCACTGTAACAATTGTCTCACTTGTGCGCAGATTGTTGTGAGGTCTGAGGTTGCCCTGCAGGATGAGAACTTGATCCATCGTTCTGTTTGGCCGAACTCTTCGAATTCGGTGTTTTAACTTCTTTAATGTCTTTCAAATATCGCTCTAAACCGATCATGGCAACATCCTCCAAGAATTACACTAACTGTCCCAGAAGACGCTGAAAATGAATTTATTTGCAGAAGTCTGCACCTTGAATTTATTCTTCTTCATCCTCCCTACAGTTCCTATTTAGCATTCTCCGACCTCCACGCTCATGGCCCGCTGAAGGATGCACTCTGAGGACTCTGTTGCGGACGAAGACGAGTTGACACAGCGGGCACGAAGTGCTGCGACGCTTCAGCAGCCGTTGTACAGCCCTTATACAGAGGTGGAAAAAGTATGTTGATAATAAAGAAGACTGTGTGAAAAAATATACTAAATTTTGTAAAGAATGTACTCCCATGTAAATTTCATTTCAACTGTAATTATATATTATGAGAAGAAAGTAGGAGGCGTTACTTTCTGACCGTCCTTCGTATCTGCACAGGAGTCCAGCACTGTGATGCACAGATTAAATTGAATTTAAACGTTCTTTATCCAATTTACAACGTTATCAGCAGCAAGTCAACTACAAGTCAGTTCATCAGTAATTCAACACCATTTATTTTTACAAAAGTGTCAGTTGAACCCCTCACTCACTGTCATAGGCTGACCAGTTTCAAGGCACTATGCATTTCGCAAGTCTTTAGTCGACGGCGAAGCTGGTGAAGCTGACCTAGTATCAGAATATAATTAAGAACATAACCTAAAAGAAGACGATTCTATAAAACGTAGTTCCTGACTCCTGCAACCAGGTAAATATAGATGAACGCCAAGAACAAGCAGATGGACTTGAGTAAAGAAACAAAAGTGGAACAGCAATCACAACGTATCAGACAATTGTCTTAGCAATTGACCAACTTAATGCACAAATTCTTGTTTTATAATAAGTTTATTATATTCGTGTACATGTTTCGAGCACTATGTGCTCATCATCAGGAGGTCAAAATTGTATTATACAGCATCTGGTATCGTCACATTCTGTAGGTATACTTCCGGTGCACATGTGCACCGGAAGTCCACCTACAGAGTGTGATGTCATACAGGTTATGCTGACTGCTTGCTAGCAAGCAGTCAGTATAACCTGTATGACATATACCTATTGCTGTGTATACAGTACTAGACTCCTGATTATGGACAGAGAAACTGTCCGAAACATGTAGAGTTCTATTCCTAAAATAAATTTTATAAATTAGTGCATCTCGTTGGTTTTATTATACGAATACGAGGTATGTCACGATGCACGGTCCTCTGAATGTCAAATACCTTGTATGTTCAGTTAGTTGCAATAAGAAGAAGAAATTGGTTTGTGAGTTTGTTTAATGGGCCGAAAAAATAAGAGTTCAGTTACATTCTATATTAAAATTGTGTGGCAATATGATAAACTACTTTTGTTAAGACTTTATCTAAGCTCCTCCGTTTGATGCACATATAGGTGGAACACGAAATTATCTTGGGTGGCTCGAAGGGATGGTAAGTCGAAACATGTAGCGCTCTAGACAATGAAATGTGATGTCTAAGAATATAGTTGTGATTGATGGTCCATTTGTTCATTTGTTTACTTACGCATCGCAACGGGGCGTCTCACCCTAACAGACGGACGTGCTACTTTCCAATAGGAAAACAAGACGCACTGCAGATAGAGCGGAAAAGAACATTTCGCGGTTGTGAAAAAGGTCACACACTGCCTGACCTACTGTACGTGCATTTCTCTTTGAAAATTATGCAAGTAAGTAGTTTTCCGTATTTATTTCTAGAACAATTTTACGATGGTAAAGCCTGTACCCGCTCGGCTTTCAGTTCTTGCCTCGCGTGCGTTGATCCTTCCATCCAATTGCTCTCTATTCCGCCCGCTTTGACTTCAGCGCCATTCGTTCAGCTGTGGCGCGTAACGAACTACTTTCGCAAACGGACTGAAAGACGGCCCTCATCTTCGTCATGTTCTTCCCAGTATTCTGACTTAAACATGAAGGACACGTAAACGACCCAGGTGAACATATTCTTATACAGTTGCCGGTCTTCCTAAAATATTCTACTGCCACATGTTGCTATCATTCTTCAATGAAAATATTACATAAGCTATTGTAGTAAGTTACAACGCATGTCGGGCAGTCGCGGTATTTCCGTCAGCCTCATTGCATTTCTGTCACTCCTGCCACAATCGGGACCTTGCTGTCTTGTGCTCTGAATTTTCATTATGTCTAGTGTTAACAAATATAATTCTGGGAGGTGCGAGGAAAGATATTTTTCAATTTGACTGATCTATAACCTGAAGCAAACGACTTGAGTCCATACATGCAAACCTCCTTTTAAAATAATTTTTAATATTATCCTCCAATGGACACTTAGGTCTTCCAAGTGACCCTTTCCTTCAGGGTTTTGGGGTAAAATTTTGTACGCATTCCGTTTCAGGTATCGGTTCTTCTGGGATGCAACGTTGCCTCACTGGGTATTTGGTTGTCGACGTTTAAATACAGCATTTTGCCCTCATCTAAAAGTCTACGTAGACCTTAACCATAACCGATACAATGTCAAGCTCAAATCGACGAGATATTTTACAGTGTTTTATTTTGGGTTTCCATAAGCTGCTGCTATCTGGTGGCTGACTTTGAACTTTGACGATTAGATTTTTTTTTTTTTTTTTTTAAAATCGGTTTGGACCAGAGTATTGGAATTCACAAAAACAGTTTTGGCCCAGAATGTGAAGCCACTTGAATCTGGTACCAAATATCCAGTGAAGCAGCGTCACATCCAAGAAGAATTGATCTACATTGTTGTGAAAATTTAATATTGACATAGCCATAATGTGCCTAAATGCAAATATATTCCCCTAACATAGTTGATTACCACAACGCCAATAGACGTTTCGTCTTCTATAAAGCCAACTCTTGTCCTCGTCCTTCTATCACAGAGTCAACGTAATGCTCAGGAAGTAACGGCATTACCAGACCTCTACTGCAGTTCCAGTATCACAGAGAAAATCAAGTCGTTCTTGGCAAATGGTAAAAGGTAAAGTTGTCTCTGTGCAGATCAGGAAGGCGTAAGAGGAGAGCAGAAGCACAGCAACGTTCATTCTTAATATCGGCACTAAATGTAGGCGATTAGTCAGCTTCACAGAAGGCCGTTTTGTACATGACAGTTGCTTTGTTGAACAAGTAGTGAACTTTATAGAGTTACGCGTGGCAATGTAGTATCATGGGCGTGTATATTTGATTATGGTAATAACTGATTTTAACATAAGTTATAGCTGTTCTTTTCATACTTTAATTACCCACACGCGGTGAATATTTTTAAAAAAACATTTTACGACACCCCTTAGATGTTTTCTTGTAAATATCGGATGCCTACTTCTACATGCAAATGAACGCTTAAACAACTAAATACGCCATACAATATTATCATATTTATTATTTATATTTTATAAGTTTTGATCTTCAATTGTAATCACTATTATATCCACACATACTGTCAATAATAAATTAGTAAATAAATTAGTAAAAAGTATAACAAATACTAGATATGTGGCCCCTGTGACTCATGTACATAGAGATGTTAATAAACTCGTCCCCGTGTAATTGTATATTCTTTTCATATATACCATTACATATATATATATATATTATATTTCCCTTTATATTTTGTCCCTGATGATGGCTCAGTATAAGACGAAACGTGTTGGATATATGGTAATGTAAAATAATGTGCATATAACCTAATCAGAATATTTAGCTGGATTTTAAGAAACAAAGTTATGAACGACTCGGCCTTCCATGCCTTCGACGGTTCGATTCAAGAATAAAGTGACTTTCAGAGTGGCTTTGTGTCCTGTCCATGTTTGTGGTCGAAATTAGAACCCACCATGACGTGCAGAAAGGGCAGGGTAAGTCTACTGTTGCCTTCCGTTTCTATCGTGAAGCCAATAAAGGCAACTATGACATTTCTGCAGCACCTCTAAACAGTTGGCTGTAACGCAAACACATCCAAGCCGCAAGATCGGTTTGTGTTACATTTAATCTATTTTCATCTCTCACTGACGATATGTGACGTTAACAGTGTGTCATATACGAGGCAGTTAAAATTTATTTTGTTGTCTAGCCAGTGAGACTAGCTGAGGGGCATAAATGAGTAGCACCATTTATGTCTCGTGACGCAAATAATTTCATTTTATCAAAAACTGCTTGGTCGATCCCAGTGGCCGCGCGGTCTAAGACGTAGGTCTCGGGCCTGTCGCCTGCTGAGATTTTTGGGTTCGAATCCCACCGTGGTTATGGATGTTTGTCTGTAGTGAGTGTTGTGTGATGTCAGATAGAGGTCACTGCGATGGGCTGATCACTCGCCCAGAGGAGTCCTGCCGACTGTGATGCGTCGTTTTGTGTGATCTAGAAATCTAGTGAATGAGGAGTCCCTGGCCCAATGGGAGTGGTTGAGCCCAAAAAAAAATACTACTTGGAAAATGACAAGACGGTACAAAACTCGAAAATAATGGTCAAGTTCATTGCAATATAACTCCGTCAGCAAGATTTTGACTTAGGTTGTGTTGTGTAAGGTGAAGTTAAAGCTGTACACTTACTTAACTAAGCACCACGCTATGAGGAATAAGAAGGACTGGAAATACAGCTTCATAAAATTTTAACATTGATACGAGATAGAGGTGAATGCGTAGCTTCACGCCTCGGTCTTCTACTCCCTGGTAATGAGCTCCTGGTACTCCTTTAATAAGAAGATATTTGGGCCCCACACTTGATCTTGTTAGTATTGAAGAAAAATCTCTCTCGCTCCAACCAGAATTTGAACCAAAATTCCACGACCGTTCAGACTAATCACTACATCAACTGAAATGTCCTTGTTTCTGGGTATGGTATTGCCAACATTCGGCGTTCTGAATTTCCCGTCACACTGCTTGCACGATCTAAGCAACTTAATGCCTTCGACCACTCGAAAAATGAGATCATGTTTAAAATCCCTTTCGTCTCATGTGTGTTTGCATGTGCATTTTTTTGTGTTGTCCTATATATATACAAGCCTTGCGATGGGTCAGTCATTGTACAGAAGTCCTACAAAATACATACAATATAGTTTTAGAAGTTAATTCTTAGTTACAATTAACCACAGTAACTTTAAAATATTAAGCTGAAAATGAATTTCCCAAGTCACAAAACCTCTGTTTTAGAGGCCCACAGTTTTTAGTAGCAGTTATAGTTATCCTTAGTAAACCAATCAGTAAATCGGACCTGTTCAAATGTAAGGAGAAATTTGAGGCTTTCTGTGTTGTGTATATTTTAAGATGATATTCTTCTGGGAGGCCATGTCATGCAATCCGATAGAAATACATCACCATTAGTAAAGAACACACAGCATTTATCAACCGGCGTCAAGCCCCACATAACCCAAATTATCACTATTATTTAGAATCTTAACCTTTTGACGCCTAATGACGACTATAGTGGTCGTACCGCACCGCTAACCTCTAAACGTTGCATTTTATATATTTATTCAACACATATAGGTACTGAATATTTTAAACATGGTATATA
>Ga0123355_10020085_pt1 | contig 10654 bp, 11 predicted proteins | sample TergutEmb28metaG_3_FD_89872 | JGI IMG/M metagenome (GOLD analysis project Ga0123355, IMG submission 89872) | Embiratermes neotenicus P1 segment gut microbial communities from Petit-Saut dam, French Guiana - Emb289 P1 | ecosystem: Host-associated > Arthropoda: Insects > Digestive system > Gut ... | reverse complement strand
TTGAGGGAGTCAGCTCAAAAAAAGCGTCTAAGGATTTTTCGCTCGGAATGAGACAACGCTTAGGCATTGCTATGGCACTTGTGGTGGAGCCTAAGTTTATGCTACTTGACGAGCCGACTAACGGACTTGACCCCGAGGGTATAATTGAGATACGGGAGCTACTCAAACATTTTAACCAAGAGATGGGCATAACCATTTTGATTTCTAGTCATATACTTACCGAGCTTAGTAAGCTAGCGACACGGTACGGGTTTATTCATAAGGGTAAGCTGCTTCAAGAGGTCACTTCTCAAGAGGTTCATGACAGCTGTGTGACTAACATTTTTGTTGAATGTGCTGACCCTGAAAAACTTTTGACAAAAATTCCTAAGGGATTGCCGTCGCAAATCAATACGACTCCTAATGGCGGAAAATTTGTGCAAATCAAAGGGCAGGAGTCAACCTTGCCTCAAATTTTACAAATCGCTAACGACAATAAGATTATGGTTACTAATATTCAAAAGACAGAGCAAGGCTTAGAGGATTATTTTATCAACTTGATTAAAGAATAAAAGTGTTTGCTCATTGAGAAAGATTGTAATAACTAAGGTATTCGCTAACGCTAGATTCTTCGCTATGCTCAGAATGACAAAGCAACAAGGGCTGTCCTACGAAGCACCGAAGGTGTTCTGAGCATAGCGAAGAATCTAGCGTTAGCGAAAAATAAACAAGAAGTATTTGAAGGATAATAACAATATGAAAAAAGTATTTAATCTAATAAGTGCAGATATGGGTCGCTTAATCAAAAGCAAGCCTGTATATATTACGCTTATAATAAATGTTGGACTTTTAGCACTTAATGTATTGTTGCTAGGGTGGCTATTGCGTTCGACAACAGGCGGAGTAGAGATGGATATAGGCGAGGAGCTATTTAGACTTGTGTTACTTAGTGCCTTTGCATCATCTAATCTAGGGCTTTTTGTGGGTATTGCTGTGTCGATTTTTAGTAGCGGTGACTTTGCCTTTAATACTTTCCGCAACAAAATCATAGCAGGCAACTCCAGAATGAAAATTTATTTATCAACTCTTGCTGTCGGACTTATTATCGGAATGGTTTTCTTTGTGGTCAATTTTATTGTTTCACTTTTTGGTGCAGCTATAGTTAGTCAAGGATTTCATTTTACGGGTGAGCTTATCGGCATAATAGCCTTGTTTATTCCGCTATATTTAGCTATTACGGCAACAATTGTTTTTGTATCAATGGCGGTCAAATCCCGTGCCGCTGGTATAGGTATCAATCTTGGTTTTGTCATGTTTATGTCGGTTGCATTGGTGATTATAATGGCTATTCCAGGTAGATTTGCAGAAATCCTTTTGATGTCAGTGCCACACAGTATTGTTGATAGAGTTGCGATGCAAGCAATGATGATGGGTGAGGGTACAGTAATCAGCGGACGCTTTGTTGGAGTTGCACTACTTGTATCAGCGATTTATTTTGTAGTGTCTACTGTCTTAGGAGCAATCAAATTTAAGTATACAAGTATCAAGTAATTAGTAGACCTGCTCTTAGGGTTAAGAGCAGGTCTTATTTGTATCTGCCCGAATAGCATTATTCTTAATCTCTAAAACCTAGTACTTACGCTGCGAGTATAACCACCCCGTCACGCAGAGCGTGCCACCCCTCCGTTGAGGGGAATTTTTTAACGGAATAATTTGACCACTCAAAATTCCCCTCAACGGAGGGGTGGCACGCTCTGCGTGACGGGGTGGTTATAAAGAGAGTTGCAAAAAACACTCCCAAGCTAGCTGTAAAACGCACAAAAGCACAGCAACAACCCCCACCATTATTTATACGCACCCAAGATATGCAAGATACGAGAAGTATTGTAGTAATATTCGGATAGCTTTTTGCCGTATACATCATAACTGTTAGCGGACACTAAGGGGTCATCACCGACTTCTACAACTATCATACTGTGGCCAAAAGTTATGCCGTCAAATGACAACTGAATTATATCACCGATTTTGGCTTGATGTGTTTCTATTAACTCTGCGAAAGGACCTCGTCTTTTGTTTTTTTGGATAAGAAAATTATGTAAATACGGTGCACCTGTAAATGACGGCGAGCGGTGTTTTAGATTTTTATAAAACCAACCCAAATAGTTGTGATTGAAAGGCATTCCGCCTGCCACAAGACATTGCGAAACAAAATTGGTGCAATTTCCACCAAGATTAGAAAAATCATAATATGCAGGATTGCGACTGTAAGCCCAAGTGTAAGCGTATTCGGCGACTTTTTGACGGTTATATGGAATAATAATGTCCATATGTTTAGAGTATGACAACTAATGGTAGCTGAGTGACAACTAACGGTGGCGGGATTTGCATTGACTTATTTAGAGTATGTTTGATACAATTTACATACAATCTAATAAGGAGGTGCTTACAGATGAACAAGAAATGTAATTGTTGCAAATGTGCCGAAGTTATCGGGTGCGACTGTGGTTGCGGGTGTGCTTGTCATAAATGTGATTGTTGCCAATGCCCTAATGTCAAAAATTGTAGTTGTGGCTGTGCTTGCGATTGCCATAAGTGAGTTAAGAAGAAAGATAAGAGAAGAGAGAATACAGAAAAAGGACGGAGGAGTTATAGGAGTATCAAAGTCATACCTCCTCGCAATGACAGCAGACGGGGTAGCAAATCAGGGTCGAGTGTCTTCATCGTCCCGAATGTTTTGGCAGGAATAATATGGACGATAAGATAGTAGGACAACGCATAGCCGAGGGGCGCAAAAAACTTGGACTTAGTCAGGCAAAGTTTGCTGTTAAAGTTAATGTAAGCCCTCAAGCGGTAGGTAAGTGGGAGCGGAGCGAGAGTTTGCCGGATATTTTTATGCTGGGCAGGATAGGTGAGGTTATCGGAACAACGGATATAGATTATTTCTTAGGCAAAATCCCGTGTGAATGTGATTGCGGTTGCTGTGATTGTTGCACCAAATAGAACATATAATATTTGACAAGACGGCGGTTTTTGTGGTATAACAATATCATGAAAGTCGCCGTTATTGCAATCAACGCAAAAAATGTCCATAAGGCAGTTGCCCCGTGGTGTCTCAAAGCCTATGTCGAATCAAGAGGTTTTGATGGCAAGATAGAGGTTGTCGAGGCAAATGTCAATGAGCAAATCGGTGAGGTTGTTGCAAGGATATTTAATCTTAGTCCTGCCGTGGTAGCTTTTGGTTGTTATATCTGGAATATAGAATACACAAAAAAAGTTGTGGAGATGATACGCAAGCTGTTGCCTAAGGTGACGGTGATTTTGGGCGGTCCGGAAATTGGAGTTGATAAGAAAGAGTTTGGTGCGGATTACATAATAGAAGGGGCAGGGGAAGAGCCTTTTTTTGAGTTGTTGATGTCGCTAAGAAAAAAGCAACCTGCAAAAAACAAAAATCCTCGTAATTACGAAAAATCCTGTAATTTTGCTGATTATCCTACCCCATATACAGAGGATTATTTTAGGTCATTTGCGACCGACCAAATATCAGATATCGCTAATCGTCTTGTATATTATGAGAGTAGCCGAGGATGCCCTTTTTCGTGTAGCTACTGTATGTCGTCTATTAAAGGCAATGCCGTCAGTACTCCGGCAAAAAATCCTGTCACTTGCTTGTCGCTCACTAGAGTAAAACGAGACCTTGTCTTATTTATGGCACACGGGGCAAAATGCGTCAAATTTGTTGACCGTACTTTTAATGCGGATAAGGCTAGGGCAAAGCAGATTCTGGAGTTTGTCGGAGAGTTGGAGACAGAGTGTGTATTCCACTTTGAGGTAGCAGCGGATTTGTTTGATATAGAGATGCTTAACATTATTTCTAAGCTGCCTAAGGACAGAGTGCAGTTTGAGATAGGGATTCAGTCGGTCACCCCTAAGGTTCTCAAGGCCATAGACCGCAAGACAAATATTACAACCGCCCTCAAAAACATCAAAAAACTTATGAGCTACGACAACTGCCATATCCATGTCGACCTTATCGCAGGACTGCCGTATGAAACAATGGAGAGTTTTGCTAAGGGATTTGATAAGTGTATTGAAACTAGACCGCATCACTTGCAGTTAGGTTTTCTTAAACTGCTCAAAGGCACTAAGCTAAGAGCCGCGGCGGATAAGTACGGAATTGTTTATGCAGACTTTGCCCCGTATGAGGCGTATAAGACTAAGACTATGAGTTATGAGGATATGCAAAAACTCAAAAAAGTCGAGGGAGTTGTTAAGAGATTTTGGAATAAAGGTGACTTTTTTAAGGAGCTGGTAGACCAAGGAATTGACAAAGTCGGTTCGGCATTGGTTTTCTTTTATGGTTTGGCAAGTTATATCGAGGCTCAAAATAAATACGGCGGCGGTGCGGATGTGCGTATCTCAATGAAAAATGCCGAACTGGTGCTAAGGGAATATATTGAGCAATTATAAATTATGAATTATAAATTGTTGTTGGGGGTAATTTATAGTGTTGTCATTAGTGCAACCATTCCTTATGCCCTGCTATAGGACGGCTCGCAAAGACGGTGACCCGATACAAGTTAGTTGAATATGCCTACAGCTTGACACTTAGTTGCAAATCCCGACCGCAATTTATAACTTATAATTTATAATTTATAATTCTATCGCTGTACAAGGTTCTATTATTTGTGCTATAATTAAGCTAGGAGAGAAACCAAGATGAAACTACTTTACAAAGGCAAGACAAAGGATGTATATGCACTTAAGGACGGCAACTATCTTTTGCAATATAAGGATGATGTTACTACGGGAGCGGACGGGCAATTTGACCCCGGAGCTAACAGTACAGGACTTAAAATTAAAGGTGTAAGCCAAGCGGGAGTCAGGCTCAGTCAATACTTTTTTGATAAGATAGAGAAAGCAGGTTATCCCACACATTATGTCGGGGCTGACGCTCAAAAAGCACAAATGACAGTCAAGCCTGCCACTATATTCGGTAAGGGTGTGGAGGTCATTTGCAGGCTCAAAGCGACGGGGAGTTTTGTTAAGCGGTATGGGGATTATGTCAAAGACGGGCAGCCGCTTGATTACTTTGTAGAGGTTACACTTAAAGACGATAAGCGAGAAGACCCGCTTATTACTAAAGATGCACTTGCGGCACTAAAAATTCTGACACCTGACGAGTATGAAACACTCAAAGACTTGACCCAAAAAATGAGCAAAATAGTAGGGGATGAACTGGCAAAAAAAGGTGCGGATTTGTATGATATCAAATTTGAGTTTGGTCGTTGTAACGGCAAAATAACCCTGATTGACGAAATCAGCGGCGGAAATATGCGTGTCTACAAAAACGGCAAAATTATGCACCCGTTGGATCTCGGACCTTTATTTTTTTAGAAGAAAGATTAAAGAGAGAAATATGCTGGGGAAGACCTGACAATAATTATGTCCTAACAATGCCGACGATAGTTTGGCCTGATTGGGTAGGAGCGTAACAAGAAAAGCCGATTCGTATGAGAGTCGGCTTTTTGGATAAGGATAATTAGTGTTCGGGTGGCTGAGAGCATCTGCAATTTGGAAACAAGCTATAAACATTGTTAGGGGTGTATCGGCATAGTTAGTTATTATTCGCTAGCATAAGGGCTAGTGCCAGAATCTTTCACCAGTCGGAGTCACCACAGCCTCTGCAAGCGGGGCAGGGGCAGGAGTTTTGGTTGCGGTCGGGATTTCGGTCACGGTCAGGATTGCGGTCGGAGTTTTGGTGTCCGCTATTTGACTGTCCTCTATCGGGATTACGATTACCACCGCCATCACTACCACCACTACTGCCACCGCTATTGCCTCGATTGTCGTTACCGCCACACTCGCCGTCGATTCCGTGGGAGAGTACTTTGACAGAACCTGTCATACGCTTATTGACAAATTCTACTATGCAATTACTTTTCTTGCCGCTGATACATACCTCGATACATTCATCAGATTTTTCAAAACCGTACGGCACATCAAGTTCTTTGACAAAATACTTGCCTAAGGGCAGGCACTCAAAGACAAGTTCGCCGTTTTTGTTGGTTACACCGCAGGCTATTTGGTTGCCGCAATCGTCGCACAGTGCGAACTTTGCACCGGCGAGCCTTTTTTTGTTTTGGTTGTTATTTTGCATTATGTAAAAACTCCTTTGGGTGTGAGATTTATAAAGGTACTATTATTATATTTACAAAGCAGGCAAGATGTGATATACTATGTAAGTATTATGCAAGCAACCGAGCAAAAAAAAATACCGCTCAAAAAAGCGATTATCATTATTATAGTCGTGTCGATTGCCCTCAACTTGATTTTGGGTTCGATTACTTTTGGTATTTTGAGGGTGACAAGACCCCGTGTGGATACTACTGATTGGGTGGCGATTACTCACAGAATGGCTAACAACACGGTGCGGATTGAGGTGAGAGGGCTTGCGGGTGGCACGAGAGATGGTTCGGGCGTGATAGTTGAGATTGAGCGTGACCCATATGGCGGTGACGATGCGTATTATGCGATTATTATTACTTGCTATCATGTTGTAAGCGGACAAGGGCGGATATATGTTGCCCTTAATAATGAGGAATTTAGGATGGCTAGTGTCATAGGCAGAGATGTGGGTACGGATGTTGCGATTCTTAGGACAATGTTTAGAGTAGAGCCGAATTTTGCTCTCACTTTATCGGGCGATAGCGACAGGCGGCTAGAATGGGGTCGTGATAGCGAATTGAGAGTGGGGCAACCTGTAGTCAGCTTAGGCAACGCTTTGGGTGGCGGAACAATCTCACATCAAGGAACGATAGGGCAAATAGGGGTGACGCAAGCGATAAATTTTGGCAATGTTACTCGTGAGTTAGAAGTAATTAGAGTGACTAGCAATATCCAAAGGGGAATGAGTGGCGGTCCGACTATTGATGCTAACGGACGGCTTGTAGGAATCAATGTAGGACATCTTATAGCAACAGACGAATATATCGGGTTTTTGATTTCGGCGGGTACGGCAAGAGAGGTTTTTGAGAGGGCGATGGGATGATGACTAAGCAAGAGCTTACCAATCTATGTCTTGAGTTAGAGGACACCTGCGAAGAGTACCCTTTTTATCCCGATTGCCCCGTCATCAAACATAAGGCTAACAAAAAAATGTTCGCACTTATTTTTGAAATGGACGGACTTAGTATCAATCTAAAGCTGAAGCCGTTTGATGTAGAGTTTTTTAAGGAGCAACACAAGAGTATTTTGCCTGCCTACCATATGAACAAGACGCATTGGGTTATGGTTAAGCCAAACGGTGGTGATGTGTCAAAGGAGTTGTTGACGGCACTTATAAAAAGCAGCTATGATTTAACCAAGGGGTAGAGTATAGACGACTATCTACTAATCACTAATCACCACTTCCTGCATACCATAGTATTATGTTAGACAGCGGATTATGCGGCGAAGATATTGTGGCGATTGCGGCGTCGGCGGCTGTGGCTTTGGCAAAAGATACTCCTAATGCTCAAATAAGTGTATTGGGTGATTTTTTTGCGACTTTGGGCAGCTCGCTTATCACAATTGCCGATAGACGCACACAACAAGGGATTGACTGCGGGAATAAAGACAATAAGGAAAAAAACACTTGACTTTGTCCGCAAAAACATATATAATTAGTACTGAAGCAATTTGTTTCGATAGAGTTGTTCCGTAATCTAGAGTGGTAGGATATGGTGTGGATTATTGTCACAAGACAGCATCTTGACAAAGGCAATACTAGCTAGTATTGTCAAGGAAAGAGGTTGACTTGTGGCTGATAAGACGCTCCTTAGTCTGCCACTCTAGATTACGGTACAACTCTAGTACTAATTATCATTTTTGGAAAAGGTAGCTCCTGCAGAACGGCGGAGTGTTGACCAAAGGATTTTTAACTATGCCAACGAGCAATCACAAATCGGCAATAGCACAAAGAGCGGCAAGTATCGCTCCGTCTCTAACATTAGCGATTACGGCAAAAGCCAAAAAAATGCAAGAAGACGGTGTTAAGGTCGTAGGCTTTGGGGCGGGAGAGCCGGATTTTAATACTCCCGACTATATTATCGCCGCTGCCAAAAACGCACTTGATAAAGGCTTGACAAAGTATACTCCGTCATCGGGGATATTACCGCTTAGGCAAGCTATATGTCAAAAATTCAAAAAAGACAACGGATTAACTTATGCACCCAATCAAATCGTTGTCAGTAACGGTGCTAAACATAGCTTGCATAACGCTTGCCAAGCCATAATTGAGGGCGGTGACGAGGTGATTATACCGTCCCCGTATTGGCTGACTTATCCCGAACTTGTGGGCATTGCGGGCGGCAAATGCGTTTTTGTTGAGACTTCGGCAAAAAATAGTTTTTGTATGACCCCCGAGCAACTTGAGGCGGCAATTACCAAAAAAACTAAAGCTGTAATTATCAACAGTCCGAGTAATCCTACAGGGGGGATTTATAGCGAAAAAGACCTCCGTGCATTAGCGGCGGTTATTCAAAAACATCCTAGCATCTATGTGATTTCGGACGAGATTTATGAAAACCTTGTGTACGACGGCAAAAAACATTTCTCGATAGCCGCAGTAGATGAAGATATGTATAACCGCACTATTGTAGTCAACGGAATGAGTAAGACCTATTCTATGACAGGGTGGCGGATAGGGTACACCGCATGCGAGCCAAAACTTGCCGCAGTAATGGATAATATGCAAAGCCACACAACATCTAATCCTAACTCTATCGCACAATATGCCGCACTTGAGGCGATAGCCTCTCCCGAAGGCGACAAGTTCTTGTCACAGCTAGTCACAACATTTGACTCCCGCCGTAAGGCAATGGCGGCACGACTAGCCAAAATGCCGCTCATCAGTCATGTTGTCCCGTCCGGAGCCTTCTACTTTATGGTAGACATTACTAAACTCAAAGGCAAGACTATCGGCGGCGTCAAAATAAAAGCTGCCCAAGAAGTCGCCGAAATTCTTTTGACACAAGCCGAAATAGCCGTAGTCCCAGGCGAGGCATTCGGTGCTCCCGACTATATCCGATTGAGTTATGCGTTAGCACCCGCCGATATGGAGAGAGGACTGGATAAGCTGGAAAACTTTTTGAATAATATAAAGTAAAAAGTGTGGACGAGTGTGTAATATCGCTTGCATACAAAGGATGCTTTTCAAATCAGTACGGAAACACTCCATCGGGTCACCGTCTTTGCGAGCCGTCACATTATAGGGAATAAGGAATTATTGTGCGGCGAAAGCAATCCAGCTAAGGAATAGATGGAAACATAGATAGTGTATCCGTCTATCCTTAGCTGGATTGCTTCGCCGTAGACTTATCCTTGCTATCTATTGTAGTGACGGCTCGCAAAGACGGCGACAGATGCTTTAGCACTAATTAACAATACTTCCATAAGGAGGTTATGAATATTGAAAAAAATTGACATAACTTATAACAACAAAACAAACCTCTTAGAATGTGATGATATAAAGCTGCCTAAGACTGAGCAATGCCCATTGCAGGATACACCCGAAGCGCAATTATACAGAGGGCTTTTTGACTTTGACAAGATACCTAAGGTTACTTTTGACGGACAAGTTTTGCCCGTTGCTATGCCTGCCGATATATGGATTACAGATACGACTTTCCGTGACGGGCAACAATCTATGGCGCCCTTCACTCTGGAGCAAATCGTTGAATTGTTTAAGCTGATGAGCCGTTTAGGCGGACCAAAAGGATTAATCAGACAAAGTGAATTTTTCCCTTACAGCGATATTGACAAAAAAGCTATAGCTAAATGCCGTGATTTAGGGCTAAAATTTCCCGAAATTACCACATGGATACGGGCTAACGACAAAGATTTTGCATTGATAAAAGATTTGCAGGTCGCCGAAACGGGTATTCTTGTCAGTTGCTCCGATTATCATATTTTTAACAAGTTGGGATTGACCCGTGCACAAGCCTTAGACAAATATCTTGGAATTATCAAAACCTGTTTAAGTCACGGTATCAAGCCGCGCTGTCATTTAGAGGATATTACCCGTGCCGACTTTTTCGGTTTTGTAATTCCTTTTGCTATAGAACTCCAAAAGCTGTCTAAAGAGTCGGGTACTCCTGTCAAAATCCGCGCTTGCGATACAATGGGTTACGGCGTAAATCATCCGGGTGCGGCATTGCCCCGAGCGGTTGATAAGTTAATTTATGGACTTAGGACTTATGCAGGTGTGCCAAGCGATATGCTTGAATGGCACGGACACAATGACTTTTACAGAGTTGTTTCTAATGCTACGGCGGCGTGGCTTGCGGGTTGCAGTTCGGTCAATTGTTCTCTTTTGGGTATAGGCGAGCGTACCGGCAATTGCCCGACCGAGGCTATGGCGATAGAGTATACTCAGCTTAGAGGAACAACCGACGGAATGGATTTGTCGGTTATAACAGAGATTGCCGCTTATTTTGAGAAAGAAATCGGTTTGGATATTGCACCTCGCACTCCTTTTGTAGGAAGTTCTTTTAATACAACCCGTGCAGGGATTCATGCGGACGGCTTACTCAAAGACGAAGAAATCTACAACATATTTGATACGCATAAGATATTGGGAGTCAAGCCCATTGTCAGCGTCAACAACACAAGCGGTCATGCAGGTATAGCATACTGG
>Ga0123355_10020083_pt1 | contig 10655 bp, 7 predicted proteins | sample TergutEmb28metaG_3_FD_89872 | JGI IMG/M metagenome (GOLD analysis project Ga0123355, IMG submission 89872) | Embiratermes neotenicus P1 segment gut microbial communities from Petit-Saut dam, French Guiana - Emb289 P1 | ecosystem: Host-associated > Arthropoda: Insects > Digestive system > Gut ... | reverse complement strand
CTGGGTCTGACTGTGCCATCCTACGTGCCTCTAGGTCATCTAGGGTGACATAATTCCGAGCGCCATCTGCAAGGTGTCTAAGGGTTGTTGTTTTCCCAACCTGGCGTGGCCCAGTTACTAAGATAGCAGAATATGATTGTGATGTTTCGAGTATGATTTTCTCTATATCTCTTTTGATATAGTTCATATGACTTTTCCTGCCTTCGGCTAAAATACGATTTAATCAAATTATAGACAAACGCATTTTATAAGTCAACTAGCCTATCTTAGTTTTTATCCAACCACAACCCGCCCGCGGCCAAGATTATACGCCTTGGTAAAGGGTGCACCAGGGTCGCCCTCCCGCTGGGCTGCAACTCGTATTTGCGGAAGATAGGTTCCGGCTTTATCATAGGCATGTTTTACACTACATACCCATGAGCCGTCAGGCAACGCCTCAAAGTCGGCTTTTACAAAATCCCCATTTCCATAAAAATCCCATTCGGCACTTATTATTTTGCCTGTACCCGGCGGCACATTTATTTTTGTCAGCAAGCTTACCGGCTTGCCTATTGCCATGCTTGCACCATCAGCCCCGTCTGCTGTTAGCTTAACCGCCGGCTGTATACCGCCGCGTTTTGCTGGGTTTTCTTCTATTATAAGCTGGCTGCTGGCTACGGTATAAGATGTTGACACCGGTGGGGCTATGCCCTTTTCTACCCATGCAGACAGGTCTCTTAGGGCCTGGGCTAGTATTCCATTAAAATTGACCAATCTGCTACTTAGATAAGGCAAATGGTGGGCATGGTTTGTATGATGGTCTGCGTTTTCCGTAAGCCATATACGGAAATCCGCTTCCCGTCCCGCTTCCTTTACCCTTTGCAGATAGTAATCACCGTCTGATGGGAATGCATCTGCATCATATAGGTTTACCACCATAATGGATTTGCAATTTATTTTCCCGTTCCATAAACCGCCACCGGAACACATTGTGCTGGAAAACAAGCCAGTATGGGGGCCTTCGGTTTGGGCGTATAGTGGCTTTCCCTTTGCATCCCGTAAATGGCTCCAGGTTTTATATGCTGGGCCTGGGTCTTTGTGCCTGTGATATGCAATTTTCGCAAGAGCACCTTCCGTAGCACCTTTGGCCTTAAGACCGTGAAAAGTTTCTTGCAGGGCCGGGTCATAGGCCGCAAGATAGCCAGGCTCATTCCAAAAGGCTTGGGTATAGGTATCATCCGTTTCGCTTCCTACGGCATTGGTGTGCCGGGTTTCGGCTTTTATTGCCTCTGGGCGCTTATCTTCTATAACCTCGCCCGTCGAATTAATACATTCTATTAAATCTGCATGTTCGTATATCAACAGCAGATATTCATAGTTTTCCCATGCGTTAACTGGAACGCCCAGCTTTGACACTTCTTCGAATACGGCGTATTCCATGTCACTTAGCAAAGCTTTTACATCGCCACTGCCGCCGGGCCTTACAGCATCGGCTATAAGGGGGGCTTTTTCTTCCAAAACAACCCGGGCAAACCGTCTTATATCAAAGTTCCCCATGGAAACCGGTGCCCCGGTTATAAAGGGCATAATCCCATCCCATACTAGCCCATCGGTAGCCTCAAGGGCACCAATAGACTGCATAGAGCCGCCACTGCCACCATAAAGATAGCCATATATTTTTCCACTATGCCCATAAAAATTTCTTGCAATAGTTCTGGATACATGGCCTGCCGATGCCTGGGTACGATACCCCATTGTGCCAACAGGGATAGTGACAGAGTAGGCACCGCTATCAAAATGCATAGCCAAGTCCTCTGCGCTACCATCAATACCCCAGAAGGGATGGGTATGCTGATAAAACCGCCCCTTCCACACATCATTTGCCGGCAGATAAATATTAAACTGAGGCTCGGTAGCATCTCCATAGCAGCAGGACACCCTTGTGTGGAAAGACGGCACTGTAAACTCTTCAATAGAGAGGATACGCGGAATATCCTGATTAAGCCCTTCCAAAGGGGCATAGCCCTGTAGCAGATTATCAAATTTCATATGCATCCTCCCGCCAATTACCGCGCAGCAAAGCGGTCATAGGCCTCTTGTTGGATTTCAATAGCGCGACTCATACCAAAGTCCAGTACTTGCTGTCTAAAGTCAGCCATAGCCTCTTGGGTAATTGCCTCGGCACCCATTATAAAGCGCGGAATCATAGCATCAACAAAGTCGTTTAGCTGGGCACTCATATCTGAAACAAACCTGTCGTCCTCTACCGATAAGCTTAACGCACCAGGAAGGCCACGGGCGTTGTTGGGGCTATCATAAAAGGCCCAAACCCTATCTGCATTAATAGCAACTTCAGGTGCCATATCATTGGTTATATCACCACGGGCAAGATGGGGAAGCCTTTGGCCTGTAAAGGGAACATGGTCTATATGCCCACCCACTGTTGTAAGGTCTGGGTTAAGCACAATTTCATTGCCTTCAAACCACCAGGCACCCTGGGGCAAATGCTGACGATATTGAGTATCGGCCTCGGGGATTTGCTCATAGGTTAGCCCAAGATGGGCTATCTTGCTACCTTCATCAGAATATAGGAAGTCTATGATTGACAAAAGTCGCGGCACATTTTGCGTGCTGCTTGCTACCATAAACAGCAGCCCCTCATAAGTGCCGCCGCTACGTTGCAACACACGGGTTGGGCTAACACCTTCGTATACTGGATTGCGCATTGGGTGTACATCCATATAAAGCCCATGCTCTGGCATAGAAAGGGCATCATCAAGATGTATATACAAAGATGTGCGTATCCCCGCAGCACCTCCAAAGGCCAACTCTGCCGCCCCTAGGAAGAAAATTTCCCCAACACGCCCGGCAAAGTCTGGGTCAATAAAGCCTTCGTTCCACCATCTGTTCATTGTTGTAAGGAAGTTGTACAAGCCATCATCTAAAAACCCATGGCTTACAACGCCGTTATATACATAAAACTGATTACCGGCAAAACCAAAGCCGCTTTGCAATATCCCAAAGGGGAGCATTCCATTATGAGGGATAAGTAGCGGCGCATAGTTTGTAAGCCCAATATCCCTAAAAAACTCCTGGAATAAGGGCAGCATATAATCCCAGTCTGCAATGGTGACAGGCTCGTCATTTCCGCTTGGGAACTGGATATTGCCATCTGTCATAATTTCAAGGATATCCCGGCGATATGCTAAACCACTCCACTGGCGGCCTGGCATTGTGTTCATGCCAATAAAACCGAGCATACGGCCTTCGTCGTCTAAAAGCCAGCGCCTAAGCTCTGGGGATGCTTCCATACGTGCCCGCAAGTTTGGCATATAGTCCATGTACTCATACAAATCCAGGATTACACCGTCTTCGTGAAGCTGCTCTATAGAGCCTCCAAAAAATGGCGTAAAGATAAGGTCTGTAGTCTGGCCAGTGGCAAACATCAGGCTCATAGACTCCCCTTCGGTTCCCGTTGCAGGTTGTTCGAAGGTAATTGTTACGTTAAACCTCTCGTTTAGATATTGCACTATCGGGTTATCCGAATGGCTTGCAAAAAAGTCATTTGGATCCGATGGGAACCAGATAGTAATCTCCTCGTGGCCGTCATCGCTACCACCATTGCCACAGGCCGCAAATAGCAGAGCCATAAGCACGCCACATAACAGTAAAACAAGTGTTTTTTTCATAAATACCTCCTAATCGCCCATGAAGGGCGGATTCACCAACCAGGCATGAAAAGGTTCTGCCAAAGTATCAAAACCGGTTGGTGTATTTTCCCATTAAAATTATCCTTTAACACCACCCAAAGTAATACCTTTAACAAAGTACTTCTGGGCGAAGGGATAGGCAAACAACACCGGCAGGGTACCCACGATTGTTACAGCATAGCGAACCAAGTTCCCTGTAAAATCAGCAAGTGCCGCCGCGTCTGCCGCCGTTGTAATTTGAGAAATATCGTTCTGGATCAGCACCTCCCGCATAAACAATTGCAAAGGCCATGCATCACGCCTACGAGGCAGGTAAATAGAAGCCGGAAACCAGGAGTTCCACTGGCCTACTATAGTAAACACCACTATCACCGCAATATTGGCCTTTATCAAGGGTACCAAAATCCGCCACATGGTTTTTAATGGGGTTGCCCCGTCTAGCTTTGCAGATTCCTCATAGCTATCTGGTAGCTCTTCGAAGGCGGTTTTTACTATAATTATGAAAAACGCATTTATTACACCAGGCAAAATAACCCCAAGGCGGTTGTTAACCAACCCTAGCTGCATATTTATCATATAGCTTGGGATTAGCCCACCGCTAAACATCATGGTAAAAATAATAAATATGGTCATAAATGTACGCATTTTGGTTTTGCGGCTTATACAGTAGCCTGCCATTACAATCAAGGTTGTGCCCAGCACCGTGGTAGTAAAAACATAAAGAAGGGTATTTAAGTACCCAGTTAAAATAGAAGGATTGGCAAAAACTAACCTATATCCATCAAAGGTAGGGCTCCCAGCCGGTAGCCAAAGCAAGTTAGACGTAGCCATAAGGGCCCTAGGGTCAGAAATAGACGACATAAACACATGCCAGATTGGCGCAAGGCATAGTACGCAGATTAAAACCATGTACCCGTAGTTAAAAATGTTAAAAAAAACACGGGAAACCGTTAGCTTTTCAACCATTTTTGCCCCCTAATAAAGCGATGTCTTTGCAAACCTACGGCTAACCATGTTAGAACCAACCAGCAAAAAGGTACCAACAACAGAGTTAAACAACCCAACCGCCGCCGAGTAGCTAAACTGCATACGTTCTATACCCATGCGTATAACATGGGTGTTTATTACATCTGCTGTAGAGAAAATTATGGGATTATATAAAAGAAGAATCCTGTCGGCACCCACTTGAAGCAACGTACCCATTCTTAAGATTGTAAGCACCGCAATAGTGGATTTAATAGCCGGGAGGGTAATATGCCAGCAGCGCCTTAACCTATTGGCACCGTCAAGGGCGGCAGCCTCATGTAGCTCCATACTATCGCCGCCAGAAATTGCCGCTATAAACAATATTGCACCAAAGCCCATGCCCTGCCAGATATCTACCCCCAGGTTAATCCACCAGAAGTATGCAGGGTTTAGTAGAAGATTCTGCCGCTCTAGGCCAAAGACATTTACCAAAAGATTAGTAATCGCCCCATTAGTAGACACAAATTGCATAACCAGGCCAGCAATTACCACAGTAGAAACAAAATGAGGCAGGTAGCTGATTGTCTGAACTACCCGCTTAAATTTTGTATAAAATAACTCGTTTAAAAGTAGCGCAAAGGATACCGACATAAAGGTGCCAACTATAAGCCCTAAGAGGCTGATAACCAAAGTATTACGTAATACCTGTAAAAAAGCCGGGTTGGTTAAAAAATCCGCAAAATGCATAAGCCCAACCCAATCACTACCCAAAAAGCCCCTAACAGGCCTAAAGTCTTGGAAGGCTATGACAATGCCAAACATAGGCAGGTAATTGAAAACAACAAAATAAGCAAAGATTGGCAAAAAGACTAAGTACACACCTTTGTTCATCATCAAATCATGTTTCCAGGTTGGCTTTTTCCCCATGATTACTTACCTCCACGCCATACTGCCATGTCTTGAAGGTTATTCTATGTGATTTTATCTATAATTACATACCACTATATTGTCTTATTTGATGAAATATTTAAATTTAAATCCTTATTCCTATATTCTGTTGGGGTAATTCCAACTATCTTTTTAAAAACAGACTGGAAATAATTTTGAGCAGAAAACCCAAGCTTAAAGGAAATATCATAAACTGATACGCTAGTGTTTTTTAACAAGCGCTTGGCCTCTGCAATCTTAACTTCATTTACATAGGTTGTAATTGTTTTACCTGTGTCATTTTTAAAACGGCGACATAAATAGGACACATCCATGTCCAACATTTCACTTAACATCGTAGGGGTAATTTTTTCATAAATATATGAAATCACCAGCTTTGAAACCTTGAGAGACAATGGGGAATGGGTTAATGCATAGCGGAAGTCTGCAACCCTTTGGGTATAATCTGCCACCATCTGGCAAAATGCGGCTGTTAGGGTTTGTGGATGGTTCAAGTTTTCGATTTTTATCAAGTAATAATCAGACAGATTATGTGCCACATCATGAGACAACCCTCCCCTTATTGCAGCCCTTGATATTATCCCAGTGGCAAATATATGAGAGTTCTTTTGGGCCCTTAATGCGTCTTTGGCTCTTTTAGGCAGGCTCATCGGGTGGGAATTTATCATTTTGTGCATCATTTGTTTTACCATGTCAACCCGGCCATACTCTACGCAAGAAAGCAGCTCCTGTTCAAACTTGCTTTCGTAGTGTTCTAAAAATAATAATTTGTGATGGCTATCACTTGTTTCTGAAATATTGGTAGCATATTGAATATTAACAGGCTCTGCATCACATGTGCCATCAATGATAAAACTCAGCATTTTAAGCATTCCCTTAAACCGTTCGCCATCTGTTTCAGGGATAATATCCAACCACCCCAAAAACTCCACAAGCCTTGAGGAGGGCTGGCCGATAGCGGAAAGCAGCGCGTTTCCACGCTTTCTATCATGCTCAAAGGTAGATGCTGGGCCAACAACCCCATACATATCTGAATCCTGTATACGCACAAATCCACAATAGTAGTATTCTGGCGTAAATGTATAGCAAATCTTGTGGGAGGAGCTAACCGCTTCCTTCATTATATAAAGGGCTGGGTTAGGGCTAAATGCCTTTTTTTCGAAGCTATAGATTATTGTTTCCTTTTCAATAATCTGAATAGGGATTCTTGCAAGCTCGTACAATGCCTGGATTGCTTGAATATTCAACATAATCATGCCTCATTTAAATAGGGGTGCTGCCCACCCTTGTTTTTTATATAATTTATCATAAAAGTCAATATGCAGGTATGCATTAATTGTTTAAGCATTCTAAAATAAATGCAATACGCACCCGAAAGGACAAATATAAATGGAAGTATCGGCAAAAACACGAAACAGTATATTCTATGTACTACTCTTTAACTCCATTGTTGCGGCATTTTCTCAAACTGTGTTAAACACAGCTCTTGCACCCATAATGAATGATATGGGTATAGGCCCAGGCACAGGCCAGTGGCTTATAAGCGCTTTTTCCTTGGTTATGGGGATTATGGTGCTTGCTACGGCGTTTTTAATCCGTAGATTTTCCTGTCGCAGGCTTTATTTGGTTTCTGTATGTTTTTTTTCTATGGGCTTGCTCATTGCGGCAATATCCCCTAATTTTATAGTGTTATTGATTGGCCGTATCTTTCAAGGGATTTCATCAGGTATACTTGTAAGCCAGACACAAGTCTTAATACTTACAGCATTTCCGCCTCAAGAGCGGGGCAGCAAAATGGGCATATTTGGGCTGGCGGCAAGTGCGGCCCCTGTGCTTTCCCCTTTGGTTGCCGGCATTGTAATAGATAACTATGGCTGGCGTATGATTTTTTGGGGGGCTTTTACGGCATCCTTAGTTGTACTTGTCATCGGCTTTATTGTGGTTAAGGATATAACCGAAACACAAATCAGCAAATTTGACATACCCTCTTTTATGCTGTGTTCAATTGGGTTTATTGGCATAATAATAGGGCTTGGGCATTTGGGTGGGCAAGAAATTTCTGTTGCTAATATTTTTATACCTATTGCTGTGGGCTTGATTGCGCTGGTTTTATTTATCGCCAGGCAACAAAAGTTGCCAGAGCCTTTCTTACAGTTGGTGGTTTTCAAAAATAGAGAGCTAAGGATTGCTGTAATTTCCATTATGATTTTATTTTGTGTCACCATTGCAACAGCTACAATATTGCCACTATATATCCAGTCGATAAGAGGGTTTAGCGCAACAACCGCAGGGCTTATCGTAATGCCCGGTTCCTTGTTGACGGCACTAGTAAGCCCCATTGCAGGCAAAATTTATGATAAAGTTGGCATACGTAAATTATATCTATGTGGGGCAAGCCTAATGCTTGCTGGCCATGTGGCTCTTTGCTTTTTAACCCTCTCTACTCCCATTCCAATACTTATTTTATCTTTCTCCCTATTTCAGATTAGTATTGGCCTTTTGCTTATGCCTACTATTACATGGGGCATGAGCACATTAGACAGCAGATATACCTCTGATGGCACCGCCGTTATTAATAGTCTAAGAACAATAGGAGGGGCCATAGGCGCGGCCTTGTTTATATCGGTTATGACTATGGCAAGCAGAGGCGATGAGCCCGCTATTTATGGCGTTAATATTGCGTTTATTGGCATTGCGCTTCTTTCGCTAACTATGTTGGTGATTGCAATTTTGTTTGTAGGGAGGCAGCGTGGGATTTATACGCCGCTTCCATAATCTCGGTTAACATTATAGCATCGTCTAAGCTAAACAATATCTCTTTCCCATATAGCACACCTTCAACAAACTGAGCGATGGGGCTTGGCAGTGCATCTGGCAACCGGCTTGGTATCACCCAACCATCAAATGTGCTGCCATCCTCTTTGCTTTTAGAGGATATGAGGCGGATATTGTTGTCCGTAATAATCAATGACCCTGCCGTTCCATACAACTCCAATACAAAAGGACTATTGCTGGAAACAAAGCCTGTTTCGGACACCGCGATAGCTCCACTGGGGTATTTCATTACAGAAACAGCGTTGTCCTCTACTGCCCTGCCGGTAACGGATGTAAATGTTGATGAAATTTCTGTAGGCTTGCCTAATAACCAAGCAATTAGATACATAGGGTGCGCCCCCAAATCCATCATGGCCCCGCCACCACAGGTAGGCCCATCATAAAAATGAGGCGGCAGCCACCCACCAGACGCACCATCATGTGCATTTCTAACCCGCAAATAAGTAACATCACCAAGAAGCTTTTCCTCCAACACATGCTTTGCAAATAAACAATTTGGGTGTGTGCGATGAGGAAAGGATATACAGAACTTAACGGGGTTTCCTTCAACAGCGGCGCGTATATCCGCACATTCGGCAGTAGTTAGTGCCAGCACTTTTTCTGTAAAAATATGCTTGCCTGCCTGGGCTGCTTTTACTATAAGCTCCCTGTGCATAGAAGTTGGAGCGGTGACACAAACCGCATCCACGTCGCTTCTTTGAAGCAGCTTGTCTAAATCAGCTTCAAACTCAAGCCCATACCTTTTGGCAAAGGCTATTCCCTTTTCCGGTTCCTCGTCCCACATGGCAGTAAGCTTTGCATCATGACGCTCTTGAAACTGTTTTGCATAGTCATCTGCGTGTACATGCCAACGGCTTAGTATTGCTGTCTTTAGCATTGATTCCTCCTTATAGAAAAAAAGACTTCTGGTTTCTCAGAAGTCCTTTTTTGCCTTATTAATCTGGGTGACAAGATTTGAACTTGCGACCTCTAGACCCCCAGTCTAGCGCGCTACCAAGCTACGCCACACCCAGAAACAACATTAAACATTGTATGTTATGGTCGTCTGCTTTGTCAAGGCTGGATTGTAAAACTATTCCCAATTTACCGCCCGTGTAACGGCCTTCTTCCAACCTAGAACCAATTTTTTACGCACATCAGCCTCCATCTTAGGACTAAACTCCCGGTCTACAGACCGGTTGGCTAAGATATCCTCTGTACCCTGCCAATAGCCCACCGCAAGCCCCGCAAGATACGCCGCACCTAGGGCTGTTGTCTCTGTCACCACTGGGCGGACGGTTCTTACCCCAAGAATATCGGCTTGAAACTGCATTAGGAAATTGTTGGCGCTGGCACCGCCGTCTACTTGAAGGGTATCTAAGGGGGTGTGGGCATCTGCTGTCATTGCTTCCATTATTTCTAGGGTTTGGTAGGCCATAGACTCTAGGGCGGCCCGCACTATGTGGGCCTTGTTGGCCCCACGAGTAAGGCCTACCATTGTGCCCCGGGCATATGCGTCCCAATAAGGTGCCCCAAGGCCTACAAAGGCAGGTACTAGGTATACCCCATTGCTGTCTGGCACAGACTCGGCAAGGGCTTCCGACTCTGCGGCGTGGTTTAGCAGGCCAAGCTCATCCCTTAGCCACTGGATTACAGCGCCCCCTATAAATACACTGCCCTCCAAAGCATATTGGGGCTTGCCGCTGTAGGATGCGGCCATTGTGGTTATTAGCCCATGTTGGGACGCTACCGGGGCATTGCCTGTATTCATTAATAGGAAGCAGCCTGTCCCGTAGGTGTTTTTGGCCTGGCCCGGCTTAAAACAGGCCTGGCCAAAAAGTGCTGCCTGTTGGTCCCCGGCAACCCCCGCTATTGGGAGCCTTCCGCCAAATACCTCTGTTTCTGCTATATGGTCAGAGGAGCATACAACTTCTGGCAACATGCTTTGGGGGATTCCCAGCTTTGCTAGTATTTCTACATCCCATTCCCGGGTATGTATGTTGTATAGCATGGTGCGGGAAGCGTTGGTGTGGTCTGTTGTGTGGGTCTTGCCCTTTGTTAGCTTCCAGATTAACCATGTGTCCACAGTGCCAAATAGCAGGTCGCCCTTTGCGGCCTTTTCCTTTGCACCTGGGATGTTTTCTAGCAGCCATTTTACCTTGGTTGCGGAGAAGTATGCGTCAATTTTTAGGCCAGTTTTGGACTGGATTATGTTTTCGAAGCCTTCGTTACGCAGCT
>Ga0123355_10020082_pt1 | contig 10655 bp, 4 predicted proteins | sample TergutEmb28metaG_3_FD_89872 | JGI IMG/M metagenome (GOLD analysis project Ga0123355, IMG submission 89872) | Embiratermes neotenicus P1 segment gut microbial communities from Petit-Saut dam, French Guiana - Emb289 P1 | ecosystem: Host-associated > Arthropoda: Insects > Digestive system > Gut ... | reverse complement strand
CCCCTTTCAATATATAGTGACCCGAAACCTAAGATGACTTACTAGCTATAGTAACAGGAAATCTAAGGTTAAATGACAAACTAAAATTATGGAAATTCCAGGATTTGTCCCTTGTGTGTACAATGTTTTCATTTTATGTTTTGCTGATCCTACATCTCAGTGTAATCTTAGTAACTGATCAACTTAATGCACAAATTCTTGTTTTATAATAAGTTTATTATATTCCTCTACATGTTTCGAGCACTGTTTTGCTCATCATCAGGAGGTCAAAATTGTATTATACAGCATCTGGTATCGTCACTATCTGTAGGTGGCCGTCCGGTGAGCACAATAGTGATCGAAACATGTAGAGGAATATAATAAACTTCTTACAAAACAAGAATTTGTGCATTAAGTTGGTCAGTTACTAAGATTAAGTCTTATGTTTTGTTGTTAAAACCTTAGTCGGATAACCAACAAAATGAATGCATTCAAGAGTCACACAAGATGTAGAGAATAATTAGATAAGGGAGATAAATTAATGAGTTCAGACCACCTTCGTTACGCTTACAATATTACGTTTGATAAAAAAATCGAAAATCAATCTTGACATTAAAACCATTTATTCAGAAGAACACAGTAATGCGAATCGACAACGAAGCGCATCAACACACAAATTCTTAAAACTTTTCCTACAATAACTGCTTAATTATACGAAATTACGTGCAGCTCCTAATGTGACGGCCCATATCATAAGTAAATATGTCCGATATTTAATGGAACCCGAAGATTTATTACCACATTCATAAGTGCCCGCCACCTGTCCGTATCCTGAGCCAAATCGATCCAGTTTATGCCTCCGCATTCCACTTCTTTAGATCCATCTTAATATTATCCTCCCTTCTAATCCTGGCTCCCTCCAGTGGTTTCTTTCCCTCAGGTTTCCCTACCACAACCCTGCATAAACCTCTCCTCGCCTCCATATGTGTTATATGCACCGCCCATCTCATTCTTCTCGATCTGATCCCCCAGACAATTCTGGATGAGGAGTACAGGTCATTAAAGTTCCTCATTATGTAGTTTTCTCCTCTCCCATGTTACTCATCCCTCTTGGGCCCGCATATTCTCCTTAGCACCCTATTCTCAAACACTCTCAGCTTACTTTCCTCCCTCAACGTGAACGATCAAGTTTCACGTGCATACACAACAACATGCAAAATTATAATCTTGTATACCTTAATCTTTATATTTATGGGTAACAAACATTACCAGTTTTCTTACTGATATAAACTAAGGTTTAACTAATTACGAATAACACTCGGAGTGTAACAATTTTGGTGCGTTCTCTCTCTTTGTTTTAACAGCCGGTGAAACCGGAAGATTTACAGAAAAGATGCCTTTCACGCCCGATTTTGTACATCGTTTGTTAGGAACAGTGAAGACAAACCCAATGACAGCAAAGGGCGCACTTATCGCTAAAAATATGACATAACTACTAATCAAACAAGAAATATGGTCTGAAATTGTGTGTGTGTGTGTGTGTGTGTGTGTGAGTGTACACGTCACTGGATTCGGTACATGTTCTGCACCCGTGAGGTTCCCTAACAACAAAATATATCGAAATAATGCATTTTTTAACGTAATGTGTTTTCTATAAATCGCTACTTACAGTTTTTAAGTATGTGTGTAAGTCCAAATCGTCTGCACGTAGCTTTTTAATACTTGTAACAAACAACGCAAACAGTTGCACGGTAAGTCGACATCCTACCTGCTGTGCCGCTTTGCAAAAAACGCACTGGTTATTTTTATCGCTAAACTTATATTAGGAAACAGCAATATCATGACACTCACGTTAAATCTCTCCTTATAATAAAACCCAATAGGTGCACTAATTTCTCAAATTTATTGTTGGAATAAAACTCTACATGTTTCGGACAGTTCCTCTGTCCATCATCAGGAATTTTCCACTGTACATACAGCAATGGTATATGTCACACTTGTTTGCTGACATATACCATTGTTGTATGTACAGTGGAAAATTCCTGATGATGGACAGAGGAACTGTCCGAAACATGTAGAGTTTTATTCCAAAAATAAACTTGAGGAATTAGTGCACCTAGTGGGTTTTATTGCAAGAATTTATTACGATGCACGGTCACCTGAACGTCAAATACGTTAACACTCATTTGTCGTTCAACAGTCATAAAAAGGTAAGGACTGTAAATAATTAACAGATTGCTTTATGCTCTAAAACGGAACAAACAGATAGATTTATGCATAGCAATTTATACGGTGTCTTAAAAATTTGTATATTATAACAGATTAATTTGTAAGTCTTGAACCTTAAAAATCTTATCTGATGTTAGATGGAATGCCCTGAAGCAGACTGACAACAGAGTTGACATTCGTTATGTCAGGTATTATTATTATTATTATTATTATTTAGGTGTACATAATACTAAAAAAATTTAATATGTAAACAAAGTAAACGAGGCAGGAAATACTCCTGATCGGTAATCAGGGGACACCAATTTCAATTGCTCCAAGAGAACCGCAGACCTGACTCAGGGTTCTTGTATTTCTACTTAAAAAGTACCACGAATTACGTCACTAACCTGTATTTCCCATACCCATTCTTCACAAACTATCTGACCTTTCGAGGTTATATAACCCTACATATTAAATATGACTTTATAAATGAACCGAGAATAAATAAATAAATAAATAAATATATAAAAGAAAATATCTACTTATAGAATAGATTTGTAAAACTCGATCTTCAGCGGACAGATAAGAAGGAGCGGATTTCACGTTACGTCTAACTGTGGGACTTTCATTCAGTCGTTTTCTTTTTAAAGCTGGTGCAAGAAGACATTAGAAACAACGGAAATCTCCCTCTAACGGACCAAACATCCCAAATAACGCAATCAGTGCTGGCAACAGCAAAACTGTTGAAGCAGTGGTTTCTTACTCAGAACACTGACCCTTTAGCGCCATTATGGAGAGGCCCCGCAACAAGCATACGACATTTTATCTGGATCAACAGAAAGAGAAGGAGACAGGATATCTAATTTAGTTCCGCCCCTCCTACTCCCGGTCTGTCTCCAGTATTTCATGAACCGTACGATAAGAGAATTTCATCCCATTCTCTTACTCTCTGCCCTGCTTTACCAGAGATTCTCGTGCCGTCTCCAGTAATTCGGAATTCTGCTTGTGTTAGACCATTGTCTGACGTAGCTACACTACCACCCCTTTCTCCTCTAACATATCTTGTCTAATACTGTTATCTCTTTACGTTGGTGTATTTATTACCTCCTCTCTTTTCTTAATCCTTTCCATTTGGTTAACTTGTAGGCCAGAGTTCCAGTCACTCCATATTTTCGTGAAAAACTGTATACAATGGTTGAATTATTTGACGATATTTCAGATTCAGAGTTAATGTAACACCAAAAGTACTCGGAAAATGACTGCGGAAGATGAATGCAGTTTCAATTGGATAATCTTGTCTTATCTGAAGGCATCACCTCTGAATTTTCTTGGAGAAACTGGGCAAATCACGACTAGTCTCAGGCGACGATTCTGAAGTAGTTTAAAAACCGCTACATTTATAAGCATTTATGTGTAGGAAGAGGTATTGTGTATGGGCGATCAGCAGTTACAAAATCTTACTAAGTGACTAAACGCTTTCAAAATTAATTCAGATTTAATACAGACGAAGGAGCCAAATTCTTGACAGGACGGTACAACAGCAAGTGAAGGCAGTATTTCCTATCGCCGGAGTGTTTTTGTTGCCCTTTCTTAGGTAAAAAAATTCCTGTGAAAAAGGAGTAGAAATTAATTCTTACGAAGTTTCTCAGTTCAAGTGAAGAGACAATAACTCGTGATATGCGAATGGATCAGCTCGTGCAAGTATTGTTTTCTACGACCACCCGCCCATCATACGGCAAGTCTAATAACAACCTGATTTACAAATTCCTACGTTTCACTGACTGTCTGTTACATCCTTCAGCTTCAATATCTTAATTCGTTAAAGCGGAGTTCTGTCGATGAGCCAATAAACGCTGAATTGCTCAAGAAATTCTTCGCTTGTAATGAAATCGCTGCCGTTCTCAAAAGAGCCAATGCTGGTCTGTACATTCAAACAGAAAACTTCATTCCACAATCTCACAAAATAATCATTTTAAGATTATATTTTCGATACTTACATATACCCTCAGGTCTCAAATTTGAGCTCTTCTCTGCGAGCCTCTTGATAGAAGTTTGTTATATATATATATATATATATATATATGCATATATACATATACACACACATATATTTAATGAAGTGCATATATTTATATATATATATATTACAATTCAATTCATGGGTATAGATCATATTTAAAAAACTCTGTACAGGGGTGCTGATAAGTCCTTAGCCCGACCAGGAAGGAAAGAAGCTAATGTTTCTGTCTAAATGGCGTGAATTTCCTTCGGCGTCTTGCCTTGCTAGAAAAGAAACTTGATGACAGCTCGCGTCTCGATTTTTTTTAAATCGCGCGGGTCCCTGACATGCTTCCGAGCTTGATTCCTTCCTGGTCGGGCTAAGGACTTATCTGCACCCGGTATTAGTTTATTAACTTTCCATATTTATCGCACCTACCTTGATTTGTTGACAAAACGTCGGTCAATGTATTTCATTCGTAGTTCAATGCAATTCATTTATGTGAATTTCAATATAGAAACACATGTCGATGTATTGTTACTCACCAAGAATACCTAGCCTGTAGTTGATCGTGACAACCACCAGGTCTGCGTAGCTCGCCAGGACACTGCCGTCGTACGGATTCCCAGAATTCCATTCGTACGACTCCCCGTGCACGTACAGGAGAACGGGATACCGCTGCATAGCCTCCGTCTGTCCCACTGGAACATAACGACAGTGGGTGTGAGGCCATTGGACAGTAATGTAACGAAAATGTTTCGAATTATAGCATAAATAATTTCCAAAGTTAGGATTTATCCAGCCATCTTATATTATATTTCTCCACCTGTTTGTTTTCTAGGCTGTGACTTCGTGTAGTTGTGCAGGTGTACACCAACGTTACGAAGGGATACGGTATCCCTATTGCCCTAAAGTTACTCTGACATGCTGGTATCCACCTACAAGTATATAGAGTACCACAACTCGTACGCCTACTACGGACTTAATAAAAGTGATTCAACTTCCACTACTGTTAGGGATATTTTCACAGCCACCACAGTTCTACTAAGTCCGGGACCCAACCAGGTAGTACACAATTCGCATAGGAATATAAAGTCGCCGAAACGTGAAGCAGACCACTTATTTCCATTTACTTTTTTACTTTATAATGAGTAGAATATCACTTCATGCCGCAGGCTGCAAACCCAGGAACAATTCTGTGCTTGAATTAATATGTTCACATGCAACTGGGAATTACACAACGGCATGCTTCATAACTTCACTCTTTGTCTTATATTTTTAGTGTAATATAATAAGGTATTAAGATGGATGGGGCATGACGCAGACGTGGAAGCGTTCACAGATACTTGGAAAATTTGTTTGGAAGATTTTGCTTCGAAGGAACTTAATATTGAGACCGGATTTAAAGTAACACGTTGTCAAGTTATGGACTGGAATCATAAGGGTCAGGATAAGGTCAATTGGCGAGATGTTTTAAGATGGAAATAAGCCTTGTTTCAGAGAAAGCGGGTAATTTCCTGACTAGCAGTCTAACGATTCGCCACTCAATACTGACTGCTCGATGCCCCCTGTGTTCAGTTCAGTTCGAACAGATTAATAAACAGCTACATGTCCACAATTGCTGAAGCGCAAATTGGATGACGTAGTACCAATACATCGAAAATAACATTCCAACAGCTTCCAGGTGCGACATCAGAATTTTTGCTTGTAAGGACGTACGTAACTCTGACACGGTAATTTACTTTAAGTATGTTCAGTTAGTGCCAAACAGTTTGTTCGTAACAAAATGATCTGCCAAAGAACATAGGTGCTAACTTTACGTTCTCTAAACCGTGCATTCCTCCAATCACACTGTGCTAGCGGCTAGACACTCCATAGATGCATGGTAAAATACTATATGCTGCGTGCACAGAAATAACCCCCTGATGATGGACAATTGTTGAAAATATGTAGTGTATACTTGAGGGTTGTTTGACCGTGCATCTTTCCCATGACATAAATTTAAATGCCAACTTGATGCAACAAGGTAATTTTATTGATGTATTCTTAGCTCGACATGTTTCGGGTAAATACGCCCATCATCAGGAGCACTGGATGTTGAGTTGCAGCATATGGTTTTCTGCACCGAGTTTTTGGAAGGGTGGTGGTCATGACAGCCGCTGCGTAGTTCGTGTGTACGGTGCGGATGGTGCAGTGGGAGTCGCATGGCACCATCCGCACCGTACACATGTAATGCTCCTGATGATGGGCGTATGTACCCGAAACATGTCGAGCCAAGAATATACCAATAAAATTACCTTGTTGCATCAAGTTGGCATTTCACATTATTTCAAGTAATGGATAGTTTAATTGAAATAAATTAATGAGAAGAAATGTGCATCTTGTTGGTCTTTTTCACGTATAAATGTAGGTGCTACATTTCGCAGCCCAGAATTAATCATATTCAGTTTACCTTACGATATTCTAAGCACCTCATATTGTAGCTGTAAAGGCGTAGGACGGGCAAAGTGACTGCGGAATGACAACGTAAATATAATATGCTGTGACGAAGCCATGACATAAAGGGTGTACTATATTGGCAAGTGTCTGGGACGGTGAGCTATATTGATTCGTCTGAATCATGACACTAGTACGTTCCGGTATGCACTTATTTTCTTACCGCTTAATTAACTTTACACCATTTTCGCACTTCCTGCATCAGAACTAATTATGGCTCCATCAACCGAGAATTACATCACATTTAACGTGCTTGCTGGTGAGGATAATTACGTTACGTGCATATGGTTTCCTCTGAATTTTCAGGAACAATACACGTATACGGCAAGGCCTGCGTAAGGAAATTGCTACTGAGGGTCTGTTTCTGAGAGACAATAACAACAGGATTGTAAATGGTGCGATCTGTGATATAGTACACAGACATAGCTGTCACATTCTTTGCTTCAAATATGTCATACGGTTTCATGGTAGACACATAAATGCTATCTCATTCACACATATGAAGAGCAAAGGCCTTTGCATTGCCTATTTTCACCTAACTCATAAGTGACCAACACCGTACGTGCAGAAATTCCACACCGAATTTCGCTCAGATAGGACATTAAATGTGGTGCATATGGTCAGAAGAAACTAACGCACAAATCTAAAATATGACATTCACTGTGTCGACTTTCACAAAAATTGTAGTCAGCCAGTATATTTTGTTGGCATTCCCTCTACCAAATCCCCCCCCCCCAATCTTACTAAAAGCAAAGGAAATGCGAGTAAAACTTCACATACTCCCGTACGTAAGTAAGCTTTTATCGGTCTGATTTTCGTGATACTGACAAATAACTAATGGCATAATGTAAATAATTTTTTTTACCAAATTTCGGTCAAATCGGTTATGAAACACGCAAGTTACGGTTAGAAATTCTTTAACGCCCCTAAGTAAAGTACGGCTGTCAATTATCTGATCGACACGTAACTCATGTGTATATGAGAACTTCTTGTAGATTACTACTCTACCGAATTTCACGTAAATTTGTCACACGTTTCAGACACTAATACTAGGTCACAGTCAAAACAGACAAACGGACGGGGTGTTCACACAAGCCTTCTCATCTTATTCTGCACAGAAAACCCTCAACCTGACGGAATTTTCACATAATTATTTATGAACGGGATGACTAAATATTTAGGGTCGTAGCTTATCTTGAAAAGCTGGATTTTAATGAACTTATCAAGAAATTCTCCAAATTAAGTTGAAATCGAACATTAACAACTATTACTTATATTTAAAATATAATCCAACACAACACAATTACTTCTCTGCGGTCTAGAGGAGTGTAATTATGTTCTGCAAAACTGTATTTCATACACATTTATTGATTACAGCTTAACGGACATGAGTTACCTCAAGGTTATAGCAGCTACTCAAGTTTCCATCCAAAAACTCAAGAACTTTGAGAGAAAACTTTACAGTTGCAAGCTAACATGTAACCAAAAATATTCACGTCATAATATGATTTCATATTCTTATAATAAAAGCTAACGATATGCACTATTTCTCAACTTTATTTTGGAAAGAACTCTACGTATTTCGGACAGATTTACTGTCCATCATCAGGAGTCTCAACGCTGTATACACAGCAATAGTTATTTGTCATACTAGTTCTGTTGACTGTCTGCTAGCGACAGCTAGCAGACAGTCAACAGAACTAGTATGACAAATAACTATTGCTGTGTATACAGCTTTGAGACTCCTGATGATGGACAGTAAATCTGTCCGAAATACGTAGAGTTCTTTCCAAAATAAATTTGAGAAATAGTGCATATCGTTGGCTTTTATTATAAGAATATGTCATGATGCACGGTCCTCTGAAAGTCAAACGATTTGAAACTCCGCCAGAGTTAAAATTCCAAAAAAGTTCGACAGTGTCGCGTTATAACTTAAAAAGACAAAACTATTCAATATAGGCTTGAGAGAATTGTAAATGTGTTGCACTACTCTGTAGTTTAAATATATTTACTTATCAAAACGCAACAGGGAAATGTTACCTAAAGATTAATATTTATATCACCAAGAGTGTAAGAACAGAAATGATTCTGTTCCAGATGAAACCACTGCACACATTCATGCCACTTTTTCTTAAGATTTAGTAACTACTGGCTTCCGAAGTGTCATAAACGGCCTCTTCCCTTGAAGCTTGTTTATAAACAAAACTTTGTACATATTTCATATTATTCTCAACCTAGCTACCTGTCCAGTCTAACATACGTCCTTCAAGTTGATTAACTAATAGCCTAAGACAAAATGTAGGAGTTATGAAAATTTCATTACAGCCTACACGTTACTCCATCATCCTGTCACTCCGCCCCTCTTCATTGCACTTCTTACCCTCAGTATATGGTTTTATCAGGAGCGCCTGCAAATTGTGGAAAGCGACCATCAGCTTCGTCAAGTTTTTCTTTCCGTCCGCCCGCCCGCTTTAACAATTCGGCTCCAACTCGACAGTTTTTCATGAAATTTGGCATGTATTTTTCGAAATTCTATCGAGAAAATTCAAGTTTCATTAAAATATGAAAAGAATAAAAGGGCACTTTACATGAAGACCAATATGCGTTTTTATTATACCTTGCTCAATTCTTCTTAGAATGATAAATGTTAAAAAAGTACACAAAATAAAGACACACATTTTATGTTCAATAATTTTTTTATTCGAAAATTGTGCCGTTTGTGAGATAATGTGGAAAAATATCGTACAACTGGCAGGCTATAGATAACATTAATTCGCATTGCAGGCTGGATACCAAAGGTACAGTTACACAATCAGAATATGCATTAAATATTGCTTTTCCAGAGCAAATTTGTTGCACGAATGCGCCTCAATTACGTTCTACTAACATTGCTTGTCTCGTTCACTCGGGGTTCTATATTCTTCCCTAATGATAACAGAAAAAGGTCACATAAATGTCTATTAACAAAATTATTAGGCCAACCCTAATTACATATTATTCACACAGGTACTCATTGTAAGTTTCAATAACCAAGTATGAAGGACTGTATAAACTGCAACGCTAACAATTTGCCATTTAGACTTTTACGACTTTGTAAGACGAAACGGTCAGCAATATATTGAGTAATGACTGTAACCTAGCAGAAAACCCAATTTCTGTAGTGTAACAGTTTATTGGTAAATGTTGTTTAGGGAAGTAAACAATGTTTGTTGTAAGAACCAAATTAACCCACAAATAATGTTGGACGGTAAACATGGGCGTTGGAGAAGCATGCTGTAGAAACTGTTACAACGACCCCATAAAGTATTAATGAAAATATTATTGCTCTCCACATCCGAAGGTATAAGAACTGCGTCTTATTATTGATCAATTCTTCCAGAGCGAAAACTACGAAACAAAACACGAAATTCCTCTTAATTCCCAAGTATTTATTTGATCCAGGTGGGCCCAACCTCTCCAAAGCATCCCTTCCTAATACCCCTCTAGCTACCTGCTCTGTAGTTATCTTCGATCCGTTGCCTAAGCCTAGCAACCTGCACAGAAGGAACGAACGTTAAAGTTCAACTGTTAGCACTCCTGCTTCGTATCTGGGAAAATCCCGGGTTCACGTTCCGGCCCTGTACCTGCATATTATAGTTGAGATATTGCGTGGTTTTCCTAAGTAACCCCGAAGCACTCTCGGGAACGTAGCTGAAATTATTTTCCCAGCCTTCTGAGGCAAAAGCTACCTACCATTGCTTCCATTCAATTCTCGACACAACGTCCAATTCGTTATTTATAAAACATCTTATCTTTCAGGGCCATAAACATATATTTATAATTGCTTTGTCAAATAGTCATATTTTTTTACCTCCCAGTATCATTGCAATCTGTCCGAGGACATTCAGCAATCGTGTTTGACGGTCACTATTAATGGCATGTAGGAAATACATCCAGTGATGTATCTCCTATATTAAGCTCAATCACATTGATT
>Ga0123355_10020080_pt1 | contig 10656 bp, 6 predicted proteins | sample TergutEmb28metaG_3_FD_89872 | JGI IMG/M metagenome (GOLD analysis project Ga0123355, IMG submission 89872) | Embiratermes neotenicus P1 segment gut microbial communities from Petit-Saut dam, French Guiana - Emb289 P1 | ecosystem: Host-associated > Arthropoda: Insects > Digestive system > Gut ... | reverse complement strand
TATTAACGGCCGAAACATGTTGAGTAATGAATGAATATTAAATAATAAAATAAGTGGCATCAAGTTGGTTTTTTCTCTTTACGCAACTATAAAGATGATGCACGGTCCAATAAACATAAGGACTTTATACCTTTACCTTTTTTACCTTTATATTTCTCCTTGTATGATTTATTTTACCCTTCCAGTCTCCATCCAGACAAGACAAGACAGCATAGAATCTCTGAGATGGAGCTGTGACAGGGGTGGTCCTTTATTAGATATTAGTGGAAGTGAAAAGTGACAAATCTGTAATCTGAATGTTTCTGTAGATATGAAATAATTTCCCCATGACTCAATAATCTTGGCGCTCACATAAGTGTTAGTGAAGCTGCTACAAGATCGTATAAAAGAGATTTAAAAACTGCCTTCTGCCAGAATAAAAATCCAACCTGAAAGAACCCAAAACTAATTCCACTATTCTCCATGTTGTGTCCAATGTGTGCCATTGGTTCTGAATAGGCCTTGTCTGTGCCACTGGCTTCCACCTGCTGAAAAATATTTGGTTTCATGTAGTTTCTTCTGTGTGAATTACATATGTTATTCTTCATAGCCATTCTGGAGAACAAAAATGTTTTTGTGCTGTTGCAGTACAGCTATATTTTGAACTGTCTTCAGGAATGAACTTTATGTGTCTTTGAATTGCAGGGTGTGTGTGGGCATTCAAGTTCCCCCAGATGAGAATGAGGATTGGTACTGCCGAGTGTGTATTGTTAAAAAGCAAGAGAATATTGCAGACAAAAAGAAGAAGTCCCGCAAGAAGAAAGTGGTTACATAAGACATCTTATGTAAATCTTACACAGAAGGGTCCTGTACATTACGGAGGAGATGTTCTCATGGTGTATATTAACGTCATGTGTACAGATTCATTTTAATGTAACACCTCTTATGTGGGATTATTGATATTGTAGTGGATAGCAAATTCATCATAGGAAAATACTGAGATTTGTGTAATTATGTACAAATCATTAACACAAACTTCATTGCTATTCACTGTGTGTTTTCATGTAGAAACATCATCAGGTAAACATATTATTTCATCACATTCTGTAAGTGTTGATGCATCATGTCCAAAATGCATGGTGAACTCTTATCATAAGTGTATGTTGATGGTTTGATCAGATTTGTACATACTGAACATACAGGGGATGACTACAAAATTAAGTGACATTGTTTAACAGCTTCTTTCCATCTGCACTGGTTGGTAAGAGTTGAATTTGGGCACAACTTCCCATTAATTGTACTTGGCATTCTAGGTGGTCAAGAGGCAGTATTGGCTTGCTGCTCTTGGTTACACATGTTGTTTAGCATAAAATCATCTGAGTTGTAAGTTGTGATTTTTAAACTAGTATCCATCGGTCTCTGATTCTAGTCAACGAAATATGAACGGAATATGAGAGCACAGAATAACTTTTGCACAAGTCCCTGTTATGCAGGATGATTGCAAATGATGTAAGGGTTTACATTAATTGTTTGGTAAGAAAGTAATGGCCACATAGAAATAAGTGCAGACCATTATAAAGGGAAACTCAGAAAGTTTTTTCCTACTGTAGGAAGTGCAGTATGTGCTTATTTTATTGCCCTACACACATAAAGACAATCTTCAACTTTGTGCTATTGTTTTACAGTGAAGGCTGTTCAGTTTTTGCAGTAGCTGTTATTATTCAATCCTTCAAGTTGTTTGGGATTACAGGCAATGTTGGAACATAAACTTCATCTTTCACAGAGTCCTGCACAATAAGGTTGAGAGGGTCAGATCTGGAGATCATGGATACCAAATAGTAGATTACCCTAGCCGAACCATCAGTTGGCATCTGCCTTCTCGGGAATGTTGTCACTTCCATGTGGATATGTGATGTTCGTCGATGTTGGAAAAGAATGTTTGTTTGTTTGTTTGTTTGTTGTCAAGTAGCAGGGGCATTAAGAACAACTCCAATGTGACATGATAGATAATCACATTAACTGTTGTTTTCCCACCAAAGAAATGTATGTACATTTTATCACATCTCAGAGCACAGAAACCTATCTTTGGGTTGTCCCATATGTATTCAGCCATGGCATGAGCATTTTCACTGCCACGTTCACAGCTGTTATGCCCATTGACCTTCCCACAAAGATATACTGTTGCCTTGTTGCTGAGACTGATATTTGATGGGATGTTTTATCTTCTGCAGTATGATTATCATGTTCACATAAAATTCATAGTATATCTCCCTGTTATTCGGTGTTAGGTTTTGCAACAGTTGTACTTGGTAATGTCAGAGAGCAGGGTATTTTTTAAGAATTTCCAAACAGCTATGGCACATTTAGTTTGTGGCTAGCTTGACATGTTGACTTCCTTGGACTATGTAGATAAGTCTGCTGAACATACTTGCTTACGTGCCCATACTTGGCCTAAACTCTTTCCCATACATAATAAGCAGCTTGTGTCTGCAGATTTTTCATACCAATTTCTGATCAAATTTGCCGTTGGAGGAACATTTTGTAACTTTATTTGGTTTGCACTGCACAGTTATAGGAGATTTCATTGAATGAAACGCTGGCACATAAAATGACTTTTGTATGAGTGCCACTCGTATATCTTTGATGTATTCTAGTGGCAAGAGTTGAAATTACTTCTTACGTATATGTGCAAAAAACTTGCTCTTCATGATGGTGTGCATTTGATTTTTGTGTGCTTGTTACATACTTACTAATAAATTTATGTATTGTTTTTCTCACTTGCAGTTACTCTGTATTTTGTCATTGCCGTAACAGGTCCCTCAACAAGAATGAAATATTCAGCATGAAGTCCCAATTTTAAAGGTGTTGGCATATAAGAAGTTTTGTCAGAGTTTTATACAGCATAAGCTTGGTAAATGAAAATAGTGCACTAGTGTCATTAGGATACCGTATATTATTATTGTCATCATCATCATCATCATCATCATCATTATCATCATCATTTGGGCCTATTCTGCAGAAGCCATTGCCATTTGCTAATGAGCTTAGTGGCTTGGGCTTTAGTAACTAATTAGAAACTTTATGCAGTCTAGAGTACTCTTGAGAGCATTGATCTCTTATTTAATACTCTGTTGTGTTTTAAAAAACATCCTTCAAATTGTGTGCTTCTATAGTTTCATTAATTAATAACATGAAGCTTGTCTTCCATACTGCAGACTTCATGCTTACTCTAATAACACAGATTGCCATTCGATATAAAGCGATGGGTATGACATAGTTGTATTAAAAACTACTGGGTTCAGTTTTATGCACTTGACTGATGTAAAGGATTTGCTGTAGAGAATAATCTCAGGTTCAGAATATATTAGCTTTTCTTATATCGAGTCTTTTTGCAGTGGAATTCTAATTCAGGGTTTATATGGGCAGGGATTTCCTTGCTTCAGTTCACTGTGTACAAACAGTTTGTTTCTGTACTCTCCGTTATTAAACTTGCTGGACAATCTTGAGTTTCATTCTTTGCAGCGGCATAAGATCTTTCTCTTCTCTGAAACATACAAGCTGGCTGGGGATCCACCCAGTCTCCTGTTCGCTGGAGGGCCAGAAGTTCTTTCCCTGTGGGTAAAGGGGCTGGGTAACAAGACTGATCACCGACATCCATATAGTGCTGAAGTTAAAAATGAGTGGAGCAATGCCTGTACTCCCCCTATATGCCTTTGTGACATTCACACTTACTCCTTAAACTATGTTCATGTAGACCAAATTTCAGTAGAACGTGGCTATAACAATACTGATTAATGCAATACCTTGGCTGTAGCATAGGGTACTCTGTGCGACCAATTAGTTCCTTACTTTTGAACATTATGTTATACCACAGGATTAGAAAAACTCTCGTTTATATTGACACAAAATATTCAGTCCCTTTCATGACATTATAACCAAGTTTGACTGTATGTTGTGGACTTTGTGTAGTGTATGATGTGAGGGAATGAAATGGGAGAAGGACAAATACATTAGTCATTAGCAGCCATGACAGCTTGTTATTTTGAAGTATTTACAATGGAGAGTGGGTAAACAGCTGTCATATGATTTGGCTTTCCTGTGAGTGATCTAAATTACATAAATAACTTCAGTTTTAAAAGTTTAAACCTTGCAGTAATCCCCAGTATTCAAGGTTGGTAGACTGGATGATCTTCTTATCGCTGTTGGAATTTTACCATTCATGTGACACATAAGTAATGTGTACAGAATTTCACATAATTATCTGTGTGTATGTCTGGTGATGGGGGGGGGGAGCAAGTGCAGGTGTGCCCCATTATAGATCCAAAATTTTCTGTCTAGGATGTTATTAATCACAAAATTGGGTTGGTTGCATTCAAAATTATTGGGACCTGTTCTGGGATATGTACAAAGAATTTTCTTAATATTTTGTAACTGATGCTAGCAAGTTCTTCTTTGTTCAAAAATATTGAAAGGATTTGTCACATCTGTTGGATGTGATGTAACTGTATTTATCTGAAATCATTCTTATAGATTTTATAATTTAATGTGCATGTGCGCGCGCGCGCGTGTGTGTTTGTGTGTGTGTGTGTGTGTGTGTGTGTGTGTGTGTGTGTGTGTGTGTTTGTATGTGTGTAGGGGGGGATACAAAGACTTGATGTCTTAGATTCAGGAACTTATTTCTGAGGTCATTTGCTATCAGACATGTCACACAAACATCATTCCAGTATACAAGGGTTAATGGATTTCTGACTATATAAATGCTAAGTAAGAACAAATGAACAAATGCTTCCTGTATAGAACTCATGACTGTAGCTGTGGATGGGTTCTTGGCCACAAAGCAAGATGAAAGCCATGGGTGGAGTTACCTTGGCTGGTAGATGGACTTCATTAGTGCAAAACACATTTCCTACTTTGGTCTTGTCTGAGCATAAGAATGCTTTGCTGGACTTACTTATATATATGTATGTGCAACTCTGTAGCACGCCTACTGAAATCAGTATAATGTATGTCTGTACTGGAATAGAAACAATACAGGACTCATCCTCTATTTTACCACACCACTAGAAATGTTTTCTAAGCTACTAGCTCTACTGTTGTTGTTCCTGATGGCTGAATGACCTTGCATACTTGCCTGCCTACCCCTATTCTGCAAGGATTGCCCCACCCCTGAAATGTAGCCACAGATACCAGACCCCTCCAGAACACAAATATTGTATTGCTGAATTTACTATAAATCATGAAAATGATTGCCCATAGCGTCGGTACACATACTGGCATGTCTTTGAATCAGGCATATAGCTCACATCGGTTTATTAGACATTTTTATGCAGGTTGCATCATCCAGAAAGGACTGGAGTAGTAAATCTCGTGTTTTCCCCGTTTTATGGTTCATTGTTTCTTCCAGATGTCTGCAAAGATAAAACTTCAGGGTAGGGATGATGATCCTTGAAGGTGTATGCCAATATTGTCCATAATTGCTGGAGAAGCCTTTCATGTGTCCATAGGAATTTTAAGTAGCTACAACAGGTCTTGTTTTCCATCATCATTATTGATATCAACAGCAAAAATAATAATAATAATAATAATAAATTTAAGAGTAGAAGAAATAAAAAAATCAACAGGAAGACAAGAGAGATAGTAACAAAGTACAGAACGCATTACCCAAAAGTTGGTGAAGGCGAGCTATATGTAATGAGGAAAGGAGGAGGAAGAGGCTTGTTGCAAATCGAAGCAATGTACAAAGCAGAGGTAGTCCGTTTTACAGAATATCTGAGCACAAAATATGCAGAAGACCAGTTTGTAAATATTGTTAAAAGCCATTGTTTCATGAATATCAGATGAAAGTACTGATAATACTGTAATTGCTGATTGCTGCATTTTTTACATGGTCAAAAGTTTCTGGAATTGGAATCCAGACTTTCAAAACTTCTTTTTCTGCATTTTTCAGTGTTGATGGCTTCTAGTTCAGCTCTTGAAGTTGAGAAGTTTTGCTTCCAAATTGAACTGCTTGGAGAATCAGTCACATGCATCTCAAAGTTATTCATATCAATCCATTACAACATTTCTAAATTTCTTGAATGTTATGTTGTCTGAACATTGTGTGGATTTTCATATTCTTTAAATTCTTTAAATGACCTGAACAGAGTAAATCTTAAAGAGAATTGTGCAATAATTGAATTTCTGATGCTTGATAATTGTATTTGAAGGCTCTTGAATGTATGTTTTTTGTCTGAACTTCAAGATCAGTGATGTGTGTTTGCAGGTTTGGGAAAAATTCAAATGTACCATTGTAGATACAGAAAATTTTCAGTTTATTTCAGAGACTTTTATGTTATCAATCATGACATCAGTTTTGTGCCAAACCCCTGTAATTGGTGTTGACATCATTTAAATGCAATGAAAAATCTTCCAAGAAAACTTGAATTCATAAATTCACACATAATGTAATTCTGGAAATTATGGTTTTTCTCATGTATCAAAGAAAAATTCCTTTCAAATACTGAGCAGATTTATGAAGAACATCACTTAACTAAATTAAGTGACTTAACTGTATATAAATACTGCTCTCTGTGTGTGAGAATAGCACAGAAATACAATTGGCTGCTTTGGTTACCACACTTCAATATAAGAAATTTTACACTGTGGGGGAAAGAAGAAAAAAATTTTAGAAGGGGGGATGTGCATTTTAGAACCCAAGAAATATGGTAGTCCTAATAATAATGATCGGGGGGGAGGTCTGCAGATCTGGTTGACTAGTGTTGTGGACTGCTGCATCTGTTCCATCAACCAGGGTTGTGGTGACGGGCATAGTAGTTCACAGGTGTTTAAGTATGTGTACTGAGAATGAGGGACGTGATCCTGAACATGTGTTGTATATTCAGCAATAAGAACTGTGATTTTTTTTAACATTCACTCTTTAATCCTTGAGAATCTTATATGTGTTTCTTAACAATTTCAAACTGCATACACCTAAAACCTTAAAATTAAGGAATGAAGATAAGACATTTAGTAATGAATCTCCCTGTGTGTGTGTGTGTGTGTGTGTGTGGTTTGGTGTCTGTGTGTAGTGGTAGTAGTGGTAGTTATAATAGTAATGGTAGTGGTGGTAGTAGTAGTAATAGTAGTAATGGTGGTAGCAGTAGTACTGGTAGTAATAATAATAGTATATAAAGTAATTATAATCATATATGCATGTTAGATATGTGTATTGTGAACCTCAGTGGCATAACATTCATGCTAACAATGTTAGCCCAGCTTACACAAAAAGAAACAAGTTTTTAATCATTCTGTGACACTCCATGTAATGGGATGGGGGGCAATTGAATGCATAGTGCATCATTAGCCAGATTTCAGCCATGCCAACAGCCGCCTGTTAGCCTCCTCATAGTAGCTGAAGTTGGTTCAACGGGTATTTGAGAAACTGAGGAGCAGAGACAAATTTGGAAGTCCCTAGACGCAGTGTGCAGTGAGGGATGACAGGAGCTGGTTGCCCTTCATAACTGTCACATTGGACATGTAGAATGTTAATACAATTTAGTTGGTTTTGTATGTGTTGTAACTTCTGTTGTACATATGTAACATATGACTTGTGTGTCATGGAAGATGGAGTTTGTTACTGTTATACAGGACTTCATTACAGCAGTCATTTGTTGTAGGCATTTTTTTCGAAGAGGCATATGAACCCCATACCCCATGTATCACAAAAATGGTGAAACAGTTGAACAGTTTTGGGGGTTCTTGGTATACAAATGATATTTTTATGGGGCTGTAAGAGTTTATTATTGTGGTGTTGGCCTCGTCTTTCTTGTTTGAGCTGGAAGAAATTTTTGGATAAGGAGATGTATTTGTGACACTCCTTTCTTTGTGTTTGACAGTGAACTTAATGGATTGTGTGAATTTTAAACTAGCTTTACTGAAATTGTGTAAGACTTGGAGAGTCCTTTTATCTAGCATATTTGTTGGTTTGTAAAGACCATAATGCAGAAATTAAAGTGACTGTTATTAGTTCTGTTATAGGTGCTATTTGCTGTCATGCTCAATGAGAACCTTTTTATTAGAGGGTCTCTGGAAAAACTGAACAAGAAAATCAAGTTATTTAGAATATATTTATTGCATGGCTCAGTACAGTGAAAAACTCCACATTTAGCTGGAAACGAATTAAGGTTTTATTCGAACATCTGACATCCAGAATGGCCTCAAATGAATCAGTTACAGCTGTGATGATAAACTAAATAAAAGAAGTGAATGCCATGGATTCTGTAATTCAAGGGGACAGTGTAGGTGCATAGAGAAGATTACTAAGTTCCGTTAGCTGCTTGATGACTGATGACAGTTTACAGAATTTCTGATGTCAGTGAGACTGCTCTGCTGCTTCCTTTCTGCCCTGGATTTTAACCAAATAAATGGACTTTGATGTGGTGAAAACCAGGTGCAGCACTAAATACTGCTGAGTGTGACTGACTGTGGAAATTTATTATGGATGAAAGAAGATTGCAGTTTTTTTTTAGACTGTTGCACCCAGCAGTGGAACCTCATATTAGGGCAACCTGTTGAATGTATTTTGGAGTGTAAAGTTTTCTTTGAAATGTCTGGTTTTGCTGTATTATTTTTCAAAACTCATCAAAGAGTTCAGCTGCATTTGGCAAACTTGTAACTTGATACATGCCTGCAGTTGTTCCCACCAGATGGTTTTACACAGAAAGGTTGAAAAAGTTGTCTTGCAGCTTAAAACAGAAGGTACCATTTTCTTCATAGTTGTGATGAGCAACAGAAAGGAGTGGGATGGCAGAACACTATTTGCTGCTTGGGATTTTCATGACAGTCTTCAAGAATTTGACTTTGAAATTGTATTCAGGAGTACTGTGCGGGTCAAATGTTTTTCAAAATTTTGCAAATGAAAAGTAACATCATTTGTTATTCCGAGAAAGTGTAAGAATTTTCAGAGTCTTTAAACTGTGAAGTGCAGCAGTTTTGAAAAGGTTCATGCCGTCTGGGATGTGGTGCCAAATAACACAGCTTTACACCCCAGAAGATTTGAATCTTCAGCAGCACCATTGTGAGAACTCAGTTCTCTAAGGATGTGGTCTGGAAGTGGTAAGTGCTTGCAGAGTGAGAAAGATCACTGAGAAGTCCCAGGTAAGAGATAGTGAATTGCAGTGATTGTTAATAATTTATAAACTCAGTATCCCTGGCCATGTGAAATGACTAATGCTGTAGTTGACCGACACAGTCTCTCAAATTCTTAGACTGTATCTTATTTCACTTCTGGATGTTGGAAATTTGAACACTACTCTGTCAAATTTGTAGCTGATTCTTATGAGTGGTCGTGGAAATCCTATTGATGGTATTGTATCATCTTCTGAAAACAGAAGTTTCACATGCTTATGCGATGGAAACATTTTTATAGGTACAGTTTGAGTCTTGCTCAAATATGTGATGGCTTCAAATCTGAGTTACAGTATTGTCAACTTTGTTTTTAAATATTCCCAACAACCAGCGTCTGTTGAGCCTTCATTCTCTTCTTCGAAAAGGGTCCACATTTAGCGCTGAATCATTAAGACTCAGGATGGACTAAGCAAGTTATCATTAATGTTCATGAACTTTTTTTGAGACACTGAAAGCAGTCTGAACTTTGTGACATCATGATAGGTATTTTCCCCAAAGTTACGTGTTGTCTGGAACTGAAGCACAAGGTGTAATAGAAGTAGGTAAGCTGAGTGTGCACTAAGGGTATTTTCTTAGTTTACATGTCATCCATCTTGTATTCTTTAACTTTGGTAGATGTTTGCTTACTTATACATAGCCATCATGTATGATACATGTACTCAATTACCATAATTTTTTCAACCCCCCAACCACCCCTGCATTTGGCTGACACATTTAACAGTTATGCTGTGCCACTGATGTGCCTATAAATGCGTGTGTAGGCAACACATAGGAAAATAAATGTTTTATTATGTGGTGTGTATATAGAATGCAATATTTGATGTTTTTGTGTAGTTTATATTAAAATTTTTATTTATTTGAATATTACAGGTTTGGGATGTAAAACCCATTCTTTGAAATGTTCATGTCAACACATGAGAGCAGTACAAAGAAAGCTGTACATAAGGTTTAAAGTTAAGCATTTATTGTGAATTTGACAGAGAATTGTGAATATGTTGTAGAAAATTTTCTTTATCTATCACAGCAATGTTAGTGTAGTATTTATTTTTATTAAATTTGACTAATACTTAATTCCAGAGAGAATTTTTTTTATTTTCATTTTCTCTTAATATTTTCCTAAATATGTTGCAAGGTTTTATGTACCTATGTTTTACTGTTGTGATCGTCTTTTACCTTGTAATGGTACGAATTATTGGATTAGCAAAATAAAGAATGACAATGTGTTCTGTGTTTGAAATATGTATTCATATATAAAATTCATTTACCAATAATTGTTTTGCATTACTGAGTTTAATGTGCAAACATGTTTAATTCTGACTGGTGACAAATTACCACCGAAGTTAATACTGGACCTCCAATCTCCATTTCAGTTGTGTAGGTGACTGGTCACTCCTCTTTCCCCCCCCCCCTTTTTATTTTTTTTTCCCCCTATTCTTTCCTCCTTGGTCTATTTTTTTTTCTTCCACATTCCCACATAATACTCCATAATATTCGAAGAACAAAAACAAATTC
>Ga0123355_10020079_pt1 | contig 10656 bp, 7 predicted proteins | sample TergutEmb28metaG_3_FD_89872 | JGI IMG/M metagenome (GOLD analysis project Ga0123355, IMG submission 89872) | Embiratermes neotenicus P1 segment gut microbial communities from Petit-Saut dam, French Guiana - Emb289 P1 | ecosystem: Host-associated > Arthropoda: Insects > Digestive system > Gut ... | reverse complement strand
TGGCGCCCACCGCAAAGTTCCTATCTATTAACCCGTTATCTAATTCAAAATCAGCGCCCAGTACAAGATTAACACCGCCGCCGTTGTATCCAGCAATACTAGTACCTGCGCGGTTATAGCGTATTGTCGGGACTGCCGGTGGGGCCAATGTCACTGTGCCCATGGTAAATGCGCCAGGGCCTTCTACTCTCACGCCGCCCGCACCCGGGCCGCTGTTGTGCTGGGCTGGCGCGTCGGCATAGCCTACAAAGCCGCCGTTCATGTTAAAGGTGCCGTTGCCGTGTACGCGTATGCCGCCTGGCATAAGCCCGGTTAGCGTGTGGTTGTTGTAGACCCGGCCGCCGTTCATATTAAATATACCGCCCTGTACGCCAATGCCTGTGCGTACGTGGTTGCGCACGCGCACATCACTGCCTGCTACTATTGTTGTTGTGCCTAGCCATTGTTGGATACCTGCCGCGTAGCCGGTACCAGCCGTGGACAGGATATTGTTTTGGATATTGGTGGTGCCGCCTACTGTAAGGGTGCCGCCGTTGTTTGCTATGCCGCCGCCTGCTACGGCGGTGTTGTTGCGGATGTAGCCGGTTACGACGGGTGTTGCGTTAGAGAAGGTACCCCTTCCGTTGTTTCTGAGATAAAGACCACCGCCGCTACGGGCGATGTTATCACGGATTGTGCCGCCGGACATGTGAAACCCGCGTTGGTCATTGTCCGCACCTGCGTCTGTTACAAATACTCCGCCGCCGTTGCCATAACCTAATGCGCTATGTTGTGCGGAGTTGTTAAATATTTCGCCGCCTGTCATATTAAACCGGGCGGTAAAGGATATAAATACCCCGCCGCCGTTCCGTATTTCTCCTAAGGTGCTTTGGTTGCGATGGTGTGGAAAAGGCGCGCCTGCCGGGTTGTGTTCTACACCATGGTACCTAATGGCACCGCCATGCATGTTAAATGTGCTGTTACCGTTCATACGTACACCGGCGCCGCCGTTTAGGGGGTGAGTTCCTATTACATTGCGCTCTATAACTCCGGTATGCATGTGGAAGGTCGCGCCGCCCGTCATAAACACACCGCCGCCCGCAAAGTGCAATACAGTGGCAGGCGTACCGCTGTTTTCACCAAGAGCCGTGTTGCGTTGGATATGCGGGTTGCTGTTGTTGCTGGCATTTTGCAGCATGTTGAAGACCCCGCCCTCCATGGCCACGCCGCCGCCTTCTCTTAAAGCAACGTTATTAAATATCCGTGCGTTATCACGCATGTTAAAATTCCCGGCGGTCATACGTACACCAGCGCCGCGTACACCGCCGTGGTCAAGGTTATTGGCATTTCTTGAGTGATTGCGGATTTGTGAGTTATCGTGCATATTGAAAGTACCGGCACTCATACTTACCCCGGCACCGCCAGCACCGGCTTGGTTGACACGATTATCCTCAATTGCCGAATTGTCATGCATTGTAACCGTGCCGCCGCCGAGGTTAATACCGCCGCCGGTGTTGCCGGCTCTATTGTGTGAAACAACGGCATTGTTACGCAAATGGACATTGCTGTTGGCGCCCATAACATGCATACCACCGCCACCGGCCGAACTAACAACGTCGTTAAAGGCAATGCGAGTGTTATTGTTCATATTAAAAGTGGAATTATTCACAAACGCACCCGCGCCCATGCCGCTACCTGCCGGGAAAAAATTCCTATAGCCTGACCCGCCGGGGGCAGGTCCGGGACTGATGTTGCGCGTAAAGGGATATGCATGTGTAGCAGGGTGAGTAGTAGGCGTTCTTGGGTCGCCTATTACAGAGTGTCCGTTCATTGTGAAGGTGCTGTTAATCATAAACACGCCTGCGCCGCCAGTTGTACCGCCTACCGCAAAGCACCTGTTGCCGGACACCCTGCTGTGATGATTCATGACAACTGTGCTGTTATTTACATAAATGCCGCCGCCGGAAGCGACGGTTATACCGGCAAATTGCCTTCGCTCCGCCATAACTTGCTCGCGCGTGTAATTTCCCGGGGGCACACCTGCTACCATTTGTCGGGTATGGTCGCCAATACCTGCGTGCCCGCTTCGGTTATATACAACCAGCGCATTATCGTTCATTGTGAACTCGCCATTGCCAAAAACAGCCACTCCGCCGCCATTGGCGCTCTGTTGTACAAAGAGGGCCGTGCCATCAACATTGTTATGAAAATACCCATTGGTGCTGTTGAGCAGGACGCTTGCATTGTCATGCATTGTGAACTCTCCGCCCTCTACAAAAACACCGCCGCCATGGGCATTGGACATAACCGTTCCAAAGTTGGGACCCATTGGGGGGAGTGGAGTGTTAAGCGGAGGAGGAGTCGGAACAGGTAAGAACACATAAACAGAGCATGTTTCATAATATATTCGGGTGCGATTAGCTTCAACAGTGGCTTCATTAAACATTTGGAAATAGCCGCCCAGCATAAATACTCCGCCGCCGTGAGCATTGCCTTGAGGCGCATTGACATGACCCGGAAGCCTGCCTGGAATACGCCCGCCATAAACATTGAAATAAGTAAAGTTTCCACGGACACGGGAAGTATCATGCATCTCGAAAGTGCTGTTTGCCAAGAAAACGCCGCCGCCAAAAGCGTTGCCAAGATGTTCGGTAACATTTCCACCGGTGTTATTTGTATAAACAGCTCTATTGCCATTGTTCCAATTACGTTCTATAACCCCTGCAATTGTTTGGGTAGTGGCGTACGTTGTCGCTCCAACCAAAGCGTTGTTGGACATGATGAAAGAACCATCGCGTACATACACCCCGCCGCCGCGCCGAAAGGCGGTATTGTTGCTTATAACCCCGCCAGACATATTAAAAGTGCTACCAATAACAGCAACTCCTCCACCATAATTGGCAAAGTTGCCGGTTATTGTGCCGCCGGTCATTAGGAATGTACCGCCATTGATAACCAACACCCCACCGCCCTGCGGTATAGGGCTTGCGGGGGATCCGGATCCAGTTATTGTGCCGCCAGACATATCCAAAGTAGCGCCATCTACAATAAACCTAGCATTCCGGATAGTACGCGCAAACGGAGGGATGTCGCTTTCCATTACCTCACCGCCGGTGAAGTAAAGCGTCCCGCGTATATGAATGGTCCCTCTTATCAAAGCACCATGCCCAAGAGTTGCTGTTTCGCCGTATGGTACATAGAAGAAGTCACCGGGCAACTCGGTGTTTATATACCCGGTAAGTATATGCCCGTTGTCGCCAAAGAAATCGTCATAATCGTACTCGTAGTAACCATATCCATCGTATTCATCTTCGTAGTAACCGTCGTAATAGTCGCCATATTCGCCTTCTTGGTAAGAAATTGACGAGTAGTTGTTCCAGTAATCATTATATCCGCCGTACGGGTTGAAAATTTCAACCCCACCATCATAGCCATATGAACGGCCAATCTCATACCCGGTTTCGTTGGGCAAGCCGGAGGTAGCATCGTCGTAATACTCACCATAAGTAGGTGCCGAGGCATCATAGCCCATGTATGCCATATGCATATCATGCCCGTAAAAGTCCCCATATTGGCCGTATTGGTACGAGGCAAACGGCCCGTAATCTACATATCCCGCGTACCCGGTGCCATCACTGTGGTAGAACCCGCTATACACCGGCAACTGGTAATCGTACCCGTAGTGAACCTGATGCCCGCGGTCATGCGTGTACCGGTTATGCCCATGGTCTTGGTAGTCATATCCGGGCCGGTAATACTCATCATACTGGCTATAGTACACGTGCGAGTAATACACGCCATGCCGGTAGTCATATCCGGGATGATACTCGTCATATCCCTGCTCGTATCCTGTCTGCTCTGTATCGCTTTCATGCTGGGCAGGTGCCTGGTTATAAACAACGGGCGGGTGCCATGTCTCATAGTCCCAGCCATACTCCTGATATTCATAATCCCGGTAATAGTAATACAGCCCGGGCTCAAAGTTTAAGTGCTCGGCCGGCTCGGCCATATCGGGTGCAAATATCACCGTAAGGCGCTGGTTGTGTTCAAAGATATCCAGCTCCCAACCCGGCATAGACGCAACAATAAGCCTGTCCTCGCTCACGCCCAAAGGCAATGCGATGATACGCTCGTTGTCTGCGGAAATATAAAGGACATACCCCAGGTCGGCAGGGTACACGCTTATCTCGCCTTCACCAAATATACTGATGCTGACGTATCCGGTATACACCTCCGGCACATGTTGCACCTCCGGCATATACATGTCATCTTCTTCAAACGGAGCCGTGTATATCATAGAAAACGCCGCTACCGCCGAAATAATTGATATCACGATAAACGAAACTACGTACTTATGTGATTGCTTCAAAAAGCCTATGTACCGCTTCACGCTATCACCTCTAAACTTAATATGTAAATATGTAAAACTATCTATACGAGAGTACTATAGTATAGATATTCATCCTTATCAATAGATAAAATGTGACATGCAAAATATGACGTGTAAGTTGCATAAATAAGAGTGTAAGCTGTATCGGCTTACTTTTCGGAACGTTCCTTCAATTTTATATTAAGCTTGTCGGCCAGCCGCCAGGTCAAAAACATCTCAAGGGCGGTTACGGCTATAAAAATGACCAGTACCGATACCACGGTTGTGATCGTATATACAGGAAAATGAGGGGTAATCCACCCAACATAGTAGCCTACGGCCATAGCAATCCCCAAAACAAGAATAAACTGCGCAAATGTTCTTATGACAAGCTGACGGATGCTTAATTCAACCCTAGAGTAAAATACGAGATATGTCAGGCTGGTCAAAAAAGCCACAAAAAACAGGGCCAAAAAAAAGTCGACAATGATAAAATCCCAATCAAAAATCAACGCAAATAAACATACCGCCAAACTGATAAGGCTCCATATTACAAAAAACGAGCGATAAATGCGTTTCATAATCTCATGCAGGTCCATGTGGCTCTCCTCCCTATGCGCCCAAGCGCTCTTTAAGAACGCTCACATATTGCCGCGAAATGGTGACACGCTCATCATTGGTCATGACAGCCTCCAAGCGGCCCGACAATACAGGGGCAAACGATTTGAGTTTATTCAAGTTAATTATCAATGACTTAGAAACCCGCAAAAAATCGTTGGCATTAAGCATTTCTTCTAACTCATACAGCTTAAGCTTTGACTCGTACACACGGGTCTCCCCATACAGGAAGGTCTTATTATTAACCGCTTCAACATAATATATATCAGCAGGGTGCAACCTATGAACCTCATTATCAACATGCGCGAGTAATAAGCCCTGGGTTTTAAGCTTGTTTAAAAGCTGCACTATTTCCGGGCTTATGTTGCGGCACTTAACGATAATCTCGTCTTGCTCGCCTTCTCTTGGCTCTTGGATAATGATTTTCATATTCTCACCACCTGGTGAAGTGTCTCAACTTCAATTGGACTATGTGTATATATACTGTTTCCGTGCTATTATACATAAATTTCAGCCCGGTACCAGAGTCAGATTATTACCTTTTTGTTAAAGAATTGAAAATAAAAACCACCGGGCTAAATTGATTCGACCCGGTGGTTTTGGTGCAGAGGACTATAATCCGATTGCTTACAATATTCACTCTCGTCATACATTCTTTATTGCATCGCTCATTGCTCCTACAAACTGAGATACAGGCTCTACGCATCCCCTGCCATGCTCGGCAACCAATTTAACAATGGCGCTTCCGACAATTACCCCGTCTGATAATGCAGCCATTTCCCGTGCTTGAGCCGCATTTGATATGCCGAATCCTATTGCACAAGGCGTTGACGAAACCCGCTTTGCCTGTGCAATCATTTCGACGATGTCGGTGTTGATTGCGCTACGCATTCCCGTAACACCAAGAGAAGACACGCAATATACAAAACCCTCCGAATCTTTCGCAATGGTTTCGGTTCGTTCATGTGAAGTGGGTGCTATTAAAGAGATTTGCGTGATGCCGTATTTGCCGCACACATCTGAAATTTCGTCTTTTTCCTCAAAAGGCAAATCAGGTACAATCACACCGTCAATTCCGCAGTCTTTACATTTTTTCATGAACCGCTCCTTGCCGTAAACAAAAATCGGATTGATATAACTCATGAACAAAAGCGGGATTGATACCTTTTCACGAACCCGTTTTACCATATCAAATAACTTGTCAACCGTGCAACCGTTTGATAACGCTCGCTCATCGGCTTCTTGTATTACGATACCTTCGGCTACGGGGTCAGAGAAAGGAATACCTATTTCGATTATATCAACACCGGCTTCCGACATGGCAACAATCAGCTTTTCGGTTGTTTCGATATCCGGGTCACCACCGGTAATAAATGCGATAAACGTTTTTTTGTCTTGAAATGCCTGTGTTATTTTATTCATGGATATTTACCCCCTTGTACTTTGCAATGGACGCGACATCCTTGTCACCTCTGCCGGAAAGGTTAACAACGATAATCTGGTTTTTGTTCATTGTCGGTGCTATTTTTTTCGTGTGGGCAATGGCGTGGGCGCTTTCGATGGCCGGAATGATCCCTTCGGTGCGTGAAAGATATTCAAACGCCTCGACCGCTTCCGCGTCCGTGACAGGTACATATTCCGCGCGGTGGATATCAGACAAATGCGCGTGTTCCGGCCCGATGCCGGGGTAATCAAGCCCTGCCGAAATGGAATGAACCGGCGCGATTTGACCGTATTCGTCTTGACAAAAATATGATTTCATACCGTGGAAAATCCCCACGGTTCCGAGAGTCATTGTTGCGGCATTTTTTGGGGTATCCACACCTAAGCCTGCTGCTTCACACCCGATTAGCCGGACTGATGATGCGTTAATAAATTCGTAAAATGCGCCTATGGCGTTGCTTCCGCCCCCTATGCAGGCAATAATGGCGTCGGGTAACCGCCCCTCTGCTTGCATGAGCTGCTCTTTAATCTCTTTTCCGATTATCTGTTGAAAATCCCTAACCATGACCGGGAACGGGTGAGGCCCCATTACTGAACCAAGCACATAATGGGTGTCTGCTATGCGGGATACCCACTCACGCATAGTCTCGTTTACGGCATCCTTGAGCGTCATGGTTCCGCTGGTGACAGGGTGAACCTTCGCACCGAGGAGCTCCATGCGAAATACATTTAGCGCTTGTCGCTCCGTGTCCTCCTTACCCATGAATATTTCACAGGACAGCCCCATAAGTGAGGCGGCTGTGGCTGCGGCTACGCCGTGCTGTCCTGCGCCGGTTTCGGCAATTATGCGGGTTTTCCCCATTTTTTTCGCAAGCAAAACCTGCCCAAGCACATTATTGATTTTATGCGAACCGGTGTGGTTCAAATCCTCGCGTTTGAGGTAAATTTTCGCACCGCCGAGGTCGGCGGTCATTTTTTCCGCAAAATACAACAAAGACGGTCTGCCCGCGTAGTTTTTCAGCAAATCATGCAACTCACTTTGAAAGTCCGCATCATCTTTGTAATGCAGATATGCTTTTTCAAGCTCATGCAGGTTTTTCATTAAAGTTTCGGGGACATATTGGCCGCCGTATTTTCCGAACCGTCCTTTTTTATCCATGTCTGGCCCTCCTGACAAATTCAATTATTTTTTCGGGATATTTGATGCCGTCGGTTTCAACGCCGCTGCTTACATCTACGCCAAACGGCGCAACGCTGACTATTGCGTTGGCGATATTTTCTGCATTCAAGCCGCCCGCGAGGAAAAACCGTTTCTCCGTGTCGCCGATTAAGCTCCAGTTAAAAGATTGCCCCGTGCCGCTTTTTGCGTTATCCAGCAATAAAAAATCCGCCGCTGTTGCCGACCATTTTTGAACGTCCCCTTTGCGCCGGACGCTTACCGCTTTGATAATCGGTTTGTCCGTGTGTTGCTTCAACTCACAGATGTAGTTTTCATTTTCAATGCCGTGAAGTTGAATGATTTCGATTACTCCTTCGCGGACAAGCGGCAGAATATTCTCGATGGATTCATCAACGAATACACCTACGGGAATAATATCGGCGTTGAGTTTTCCGCGCAGGTGACTTGCCTGCCGGGGCGTTACCTTCCGGCGGCTTTCGGCAAACACAAATCCGATGTAATCGGGCTTTGCAATGTTTACGGCTTCAATGCTGCAAGGGCGGGTCAGCCCGCAGATTTTAATTTTTGGCACCTCTGCACCCCCTCAAGCGGCTGATTTCTGATTTTTTATCGGAGCTTCGCATAAGGCTCTCCCCGATTAACACTGCGTCCGCACCGATTTCCCGCAGTTTAATAATATCGGCGGGCATACTGACTCCGCTTTCCGATACGAACAATACATCCGGCGGCACAAGCTTTCGCAGGCGTTCGCTTAACGTGATGTCCACCTCGAAGGTTTTTAAGTTTCGATTGTTGACTCCGATAATCTTCGCGCCGGAAGAGAGTGCTATTTCCGTTTCTTCCTCGTTGTGGACCTCGACAAGTGCAGAAAGACCCAAGCCGTGTGCCGTGGCGGCGTAATCGGAGAGCGTATCCCTGTCCAACAAGGAGCAAATCAGCAAAACCGCGCTTGCGCCAAGCAACTTTGCTTCGTAAATCATATAGCTGTCAACAATAAAATCCTTGCGAAGCAACGGAATTTTTACCGCATCGGCAATCTCCGCCAGATAACGGTCATCACCCATGAACCAGTACGGCTCAGTAAGCACGGAGATTGCCGCCGCGCCTGCGGCCTCATAGTCTTTTGCTATTTCAAGGTACCGGAAATCTTTCGAGATAACCCCTTTAGACGGCGACGCTTTTTTGATTTCGCAGATGAAAGAAATATCTTTTGTCCGCAACGCTTTTTCAAAGGGAAAATCTCCTTTGGAAAGAGAATACGCCTGTTGAACAAGCTGCTCCGTCGGACGGACTTTCTTTTGCGCCGCTATGCGCCGTCTCGTGCGTTCGGCTATTTCCTGCAATATATTCATAATGTACACTTACCCTTCGTTCGAGAATCGTACAAAATCAACGAGCTTTTGCAACGCTTTTCCGCTGTCAACAGCATGGTTCGCAACTTTTACCGCCGCTTCGATGGATTCATAATTGCCGGTGATAAACATTGCCGCCGCCGCATTTAATACCGCTGCGTCCCGTTTTGCGCCGGTTTCGCCGCTTAATAATGCTTTCAAGATTGCGGCATTTTCGGAAGGTGTGCCGCCTTGCAAATCTTCATGCTCGCACCGGTTCAGCCCAAATTGTTCCGGCTTGACGGTGTAAGAGCGAACCCAGCCGTCCTTCACTTCACAAACAAACGTAGGCGCGCATAGAGAAATTTCATCCAATCCGTCCTCACCGTGGACAACCATTGCGTTTTTCACACCCAAATTACATAACACTTGCGCCAAAGGCTCTAATAACTCCTTGTCGTAAACACCTATCAATTCCATTTTCGCCCCTGCCGGGTTGGTGAGCGGGCCAATGATGTTAAAAACGGTACGTATCCCAAGCTCGCGGCGGATTGGCGCCACAAACTTCATGGCGATATGATAATTCTGCGCGAACATGAAGCATATTCCGATTTTTCTTAGAAGTTCTGCGCTTTTTTCCGGCGGAAGATTGATATTTACGCCCAGTGCTTCCAGCACATCGGCAGCGCCGCATTTGCTTGATGCGCTTCGGTTGCCGTGTTTTGCAACAGGGATTCCCGTTGCAGCGGTGATAATCGCCGCCGCAGTGGAGATGTTAAATGTATTAGCATGGTCGCCGCCCGTGCCGACGATTTCCAGCGCATCATCATCGTGCAAAAGACGTACGCAATGCGAACGCATAGCAAACGCCGACGCGGTAATTTCGTCTGTGGTTTCTCCCTTTAGACTCAGCGCGGTTAGATACGCACTCATCTGGACGGGCGTGGCTGCGCCCGTCATTATTTCATTCATAACCGCTTCTGCGGTTTCATACGTTAAGTTCTGCTTCTTCGACAGGGAAATAATAGCTTCTTTTATCATTTTCATGTCCTCCTAACCAAAAAATCCGGCGTTTATCCACATTGGGATCGCCACAATTAAAGCCAACAAACACGCTACGAAATATATCAGCCCATAGACACTTTGATGTTTATTCGTCCATGCGCGTTCCTCGGCAATGGAGCGGCTCATTACCGCCCACATATTTTGATACGCCATAAAGAATGCGTTGCCCGCCAAAATAAATATGGCTACCCAAATAATAGGGTTAATTTGATACGCTTCTTGTATTGCAGGAAGAATCGGAACCATAATGGAAATGGTCGGCAAGAACATAGCAACATCAACAAGGCTCCATAGGAAGAAAAACGCCGTTGCAACAAGCACAAACAACCACGGATTGCTTGCAACCGGTGCAAGCGCGGGGACGACCACACCAGACAACCACTCGGAAATGCCTGTTGCGCTAAAAATCGGCCCCAGGCTGAACGCCATAGCGATAAAAATCACCAAATTCCAATTTGCCGCGGCATTGAAATCCTTGGTTTCCAAAACGCCAAACACAAAGAAGCAAAGCATGGCGGCAATGCAAATTATTGCCGTGGAAAGTCCGTGAAAGCTATAGGTCAAAGACAACCCAAATACAAGCACCAAAATCGCGGCGGAAACAATTTCGTTTTTGTTCATCTTCTGCATAGGTTGTTTTTTCACCGCTTCGATGGCTTCTTTTGACAGCT
>Ga0123355_10020078_pt1 | contig 10656 bp, 14 predicted proteins | sample TergutEmb28metaG_3_FD_89872 | JGI IMG/M metagenome (GOLD analysis project Ga0123355, IMG submission 89872) | Embiratermes neotenicus P1 segment gut microbial communities from Petit-Saut dam, French Guiana - Emb289 P1 | ecosystem: Host-associated > Arthropoda: Insects > Digestive system > Gut ... | reverse complement strand
CCGGATACCGTACCACTCTGACATTCGTAAGAAAGGGTGTATCTTTGGGATGTGCTGCACAATTGTCTACAAAAAGAATAATTTGTCCGTTTTGAGCCCCCATTTGCGGGTCTAAAGAATGGAGGAACGAACAAAAAATCTCTGCCGTCGTCCATGCTTTACTATTCGCGTGTATTTAATTGGCAATTTTTTAACGTTCTTGAAGCACCTTGGTTTCGGGGATTTCTCAATCACAATCGGCACTTGTTTGTCACTCCCATCACTAGTAACACATAGTAGCAAAGTGAGTCTGTCTTTGAAATGTTTTCCTCCATGGCAAGACTCTCCTTTATACGCCAAGGTTAGTAATAATGGGGGCTTTGGGGGTATTATTAAAAAGGATCGATTCAAGATGGCGGCCGGCTTTCGACTAGTGGAGTAGGTATTTTGTCAGGGTGGGTTATATAATTAAGAAGCCGCAGGTTGCCCGGCTTTCGACTAGTTGAAGTGTATTTTTTCAGGGTGGGAGTTTAGGGCCAGAGACTTTGACATTAATCCATGCCGTTAGGTTAATATAAAGAGCGTTTGGCCTAAAGGATCGATGGCTTTCGACTTGTGAAGTAGGTATTTTGTCAGGGTGGAGTATATTATTAAGAAGGTGAGTGTTTCAAAGCCGCAGGTTGCCGACCGCTATAGTGTATGGATTATTGAAAAGGATCGATGTCGGCCGGCTTTCGCATAGTTGAAGTATGTATTTTGTCAGGGTGGATTGAAATAGGCCACAGTTATTTTTCGCGATATCGGTGATGACCTTGCAACCTGTACGGCCCACAGTCCACAGGAGGTCGCACGAAACGAAAGAGAGTGCTTAAGAAATTGCCGATCCCATGCCCTCGCTGAAGGTAGAGCGGAGCTGAATAGATAGAGCCGTTCCCCGGAACGGGTGAAAGACCACGACACGCCTGATTGAGGTAGTATGTCTCTAAAGGATGCATCGTAATAAATGTCCTATTATGGATGCCTACGTCATGTTTTATACAGATCTACCACTGGTAATTCATGCGAAAATGACGCACCACTTTCGTGGACATAGTGCTGTCCGCAAAGGGGATGTGCAGACCTTCGGTCGTCAGGAACTCGATTCGAATGTCCTTAAATCTGCGTTGCTCCACCGGCACGTATTGCACGTTCCGAAACTCGTGCTGGCACATTGCGTTGGGATAGAGCCGAAACGTCCGTATGCAACGGACGGTGCTGTCGCCCAGGAATTGCGGAAATATCACGTTACAGTAGAGTAGGGCGGGATTTGCCCCTTCGGGAGACGAAGAACACGAAATTTCGCGGACTCCCCCTTCCCAATTGGAAGTCGAACCCAGATCTATAGGTTGGGCTGCTTTCACCGTGAAATCTGCATGTGTATTCTGGTCGTAAATGTCCCGCGAGGCATTACTTAGCAGGGTCACGTAAAAGTTCTGACCAGGTGACGTCATGTCAGATATCCTTCACACTAGATGCTGGTATCCAAGAGTTAAAATCCTTACTGTGACCTCTCCAACGGACGAGATACTCCTTAATGTCACGTCTAACTTGCTTGTCTAGTATTTTATCTATCTTGTAAGTGGTCTGTTTTGAGATTCGAACAGGTGTGAGTTCCTTCCCGTAAAATTGTCCCTCTATCGGCGTCTTGTTTAAATCCTCCACTTCGTAGACGGGTCGTGGCCGCCTCTCTATATCCTTCGTAATGCGAAATACTTCGGTGGAAAAATTCTGTTCGCCGCCTTTGCAAACTTCATCTTTTCCTTACTGATACGCACGTGCTGTCCTACGCTAAATTTGACTTTAGCCACACGAATGCGTCGACGGCTCATTCTCTTCCATATGGCGAGAATGTCCGAATCTGTAACACGCGAGGGTGCCATTCCAGTCGTCGAGTGAACCGTGTCATTTTAGGCCCTGACAAATTTCGGCAAAACGTCGATATATCTTAAAGTATTTTTATAAGTAAAATGTTTGTATAATCTATCACAAATAGTGCGGTGCGCAAGTTCCACGACCGCACATTTCACGTCGGGGTTCCTGCACACCTGAAACTGTATGCCCTCGTTGCGTAACATGTCCTGAAAATGTGTATTGAGAAATTCCTTGCCTTTATCCGAGCGTATCCATACGGGTCGCCGCGAAGGTTTTTTTGGGTCATCGTCGTCAAATATGGAGAGGAAGGCCGTGGTGATTGCAGGACCGCTCTTTGTCTTCACGGGGACCAGGAATAGAAATTTCGAGAATACCTCTATGACCGATAGAAGGTATTTATAATTATCATTGTATTTTGCATAAGCCTGTACATCCAATAAATCGCATTCCCACACATCCATAACATTAGTCACGGTATAGGGATTACGAGCGAAACGTTTCCTCATAGGTCTGTGTAGAGTAGAGGCATCTTGTTCTTCTAATCAGGCCTTGATAGCGCCGACAGTTTGCGGTTTACCTTTCAGCTTTCGCTCATCAGCCTCCGCCGCCCTAAGTTTCGGCAAAGTCGAGAAGCCCGCAGGACTACCTTCATCATAGTATAAATCTCTAATGGTAGCCATTAATACTTCATCCACTTACGCCGTTACGCAAATTCGACCCCGCGTCCCTTCGGTTTCGCAAAGAGAGGCGCAATGATATCCTGAAATTTTTCCCCGTGTTACATTAATGTTACCGTCGGGCTGCTATTTGGTCAAATGAGCGTTAGTCAGCGTCAGTATTTTCTTATACGTCTTTAGATCATCTTTGGTAATAAATTCCGTATTCACTTTCTTGCGCGTCAAAGGTTCCCACAAGCCCTTCGATCCCTTAAACACTCGTTCCTTAATCGTGGTATCACCATTGGTATCGACCACTATTGGGGAATCACCTTTCATAAACATATCACCGTTCTTACGGACGCCATATTGCGTGTCGAGAAAAAGTCTCTTTACACGTAAGGCATCAGGTAGGGACTAGCTACAGGACCGACATTTTCCCTACCGTACTTCTGAGCCTCATCCTCTATGAAATTATAATATTCATCGTAATCATCTTCGCCATCATCTTCATCCTCCACCCGTTCTTCTTTCGGGGGTTCATATTTGAACTCTTTCATAGACGGTAGGGGGAAGCGGTAACTGATGCCGACGTTACGTCCGTCTGCGTCCCACAGCGCAGCTTTGGAGGCGTAGGCATAGGCGGAGGAGGAGGAGGGGAAACTTTTTAAATTGCCCGGGAGGCATCACTCGGCTTAAAAAATCTGCAAATGCATTCGTCTCGGTCTTTTTTCTAAGATCCGCTTCGTCCATCTTTTGACGCACCTTAAGCCACTGCTCATAGGATGATGTTTACGTATCTTAACGGGCTCCGCATAAGGGTGATGATGTTTACGTTTCTTAACCGGCTCCTTGTGTGTACGTATCGAAACCTCCGGTTCCCGTGTCATGAAAGGGGAACCGAGAAATCGATCGGCAGGAATGAGGTACATCTTACGTAACATGATTTTATCTGTTTCGTACAATGAGGCTAGCGAGCGTCGGAAGGACGGCACTCAATAGAGGAAGCAGGAATCCTCCACGCTGTACTATAAGTTTCTTCTTGGCGAAGAGAGGCACGCGCTTGTCGGAGACCTTGCGAAGCGCCGCCTTGTGTTTTTGTAGCTTGCGCGTGTCACAACCTGTCAGCTTTATATTGCCGTGCAGAACGTTCAAGATACACTCGCTTATACAATTGACGAGTTCTTTGTTACGCTTTGAAAAGACAGCTTTACGCAATTTCGGGTCGGCTGTCTTCAGCACCTGCATAGTGTGATAATTCGTCTTCACACGCTTCATCACCTACATACGAATAGACGGTGAGGGGAGGTATATCGTTCGGGTATATGTTGGTACGAAACCTCAGACCGTCGTTCGTACTTTGTGTCACATCTAAGAGGAGGTAGCCGTGGGGTTCTTGTGTCGCGTCCAGGTAAGTGTTACACAGACCTATACTATCTTCGGGGTACACTTGACTGGCCAGATACATGAACTGTTTCTTATCTCTGACGATTTTCAATGCCTCTATATAATGAGCATTTAACGAGATGTCCCTACAGAACCTGCCCTGATGAAACAGATTTTGAGTGATCAAAATAACGCTTATATTCCTGTGATGGCTACCTCGCGTAAACAGTTCACACACTTGCTTTGAATACACGTCTTTTAACAGATCGTCAAGGATCAAGAGGCACGGTTCGCTGTTTGCACTGCCAAAGTCTTCCGGAACGCCGTCGTTTTATCTGACGTTTGCAGGCAATTGGTGACGGGCGGGCACCGCACTCTTCTCTCCGTAACACCACACTATCCCGCCGGCAAATGTCGGCTCGGTACAGAGGTAAACGAGGTTCTAGTGGAAGCGTATGCAAAATGACGACTTCCCGGAACCGCTAGGTCCACTCACGATACACGAGAACGGATGCCTAAATTTCAGATCATCACTCATGGCTGGTCGGGCGGTGAAAACGTTCCTATCCCCTGTCACACGCCATATATATACGCGAACGGGACCGACGGATTGTCACCTAAACGCCGACTCTTGAAAAATAAGATTCTGTATATCTTATCTTCGGGTTCGGTTATTTTAGAAACTATACCGCCTCCCGCCTTCCTCTTACGTTTGATTTTCTTCTCTGTGTGTACAGTCACATGTCGCATCTCGGTCCTTTCTAAAACCATGTCCTTAATAACCTCAAAATTAACCAATTGCGAGGTACCATAATTCAACGTTATCCCTCTGATTTTACAGTCTTTCGCTCGCCTGTCGCCATATGAACTGTCTCGTAGGCATAGTTTTTAGGCCCACCGTTAACGAATTCCTCTAAAATTCGGAGGTTCTCAGTACCGAAGTCATGGCCCCGAGATTATCCCGGTCTCGACGAACGCAGTGTCTTCTCTAGGCTGGACGTACACAACACTATCTGCGTCGCAATATATAGCCCGTTCTTGCAGTCTGTCTAGATACGAATACAAGTGCAGGCGAGCGCCGGCTGTCACGTTTGTGCCTATGACTTCTTTTGTGTGACGTAAGCTCGGGATCTCTTCTTCCACCACGAAACGCCACGATGCCCAGACTACGTCATCGCTAGCGAACACCGGGATCGCCACTTCGATCCTCGGAGTGGCCAGGAACCTGTAGAGTTCGTGCGGGTCTGTGATCATCTTGGATTTCGTCCTGTTATTCCTTTCCGTCAGTTTGCCCCAAATGGAAATCAGACAAAGTTTTGCCAGGCCACGATTCGCGGCGTTCGGTCTTTACGCCTCTCTTTCTAGACGGATCCCCTCGCTCGCGAAAAAATTGGCGATGTAGCGAACCTCGTCCTCCGGGGTTCGAACCCAGGACAGATATCAGCTGCGGTTCGTAGTGCGTGACGGCGTATTCGTACACCTCGATAATCTCGACGATCTCATAACCCTTCTGCACGGTCATCCTAACTTCATCTATGACCCACGTACCTGTGAGGGCCCTCTCCGCAACCTTCTCGTGAATCCATTCACCATCCATGTTGCACTCGTTGGCGCACGACGTACACAGGCAGAACATCAGCCTGCCGTTGCAGCGATAAGGCAACACTAGATGGTAGAGTCTCTGGGGAGGTAGGAGGCAACATATTATCAATCCCTGTTTCCGTAACATAGCTTCTCTTTCTTCGCACGCCTCACCAACATGAATTACGGAATGTCCCACGGGAAATTTGAAATATTTACACACGTATGGATAGAGACTCCTCACGTGCACGTATTGTAAAGTCTCTTCTCCCTCACGTACCTTATAGTGAAGTCTCATGGCCTCCCTTCGACCTCCGTATAGGGAATTTCGCGTGTTCAGGGGACTATGTCCCACTACAGGACGAGTCTGCAATTCAGGATGAAGTGTCAAAATGTCCTCGTCAAACTCACATTCCCACTGTACTTTACCTGATAACCCGCGCGTGTGGTCTGCTCTATTCACACCATCGTGCGCTCGTATCTCTCAGCTAGCGTGTCCCTTCGCATCGTACAGACGTCACGGTAGGGTTGGCACGTATGACCGTGGTAGTAACATCCGAGAAATTCATACACGGTCCTCGTCTCCGGGCTCAAACCGTCTACACTTAATTGGGGGAGTTCTGGCAACCTGTATTCGCGTCCATTGGCCCGTGCAGTATCTTGCGTCCCCCGCCATCCATTATTTCCCTGTAGACCAACCACATCAAAGCTTTCTTACTGTAATTGACATTGCCACTGTATCCGCCCGTCAGGATGAGACCTATGTTATCGGGCTTGAGGAAACATTTATGCAACACCTTATTGCATGCGGACGCGACAGTAATGGCTTCCACGAACACCTCTATGTTACCTATTTGCATAAACTCTCTCCAGAACACTCGGCACGCTTGCAGTAAGACAGTGGCGTCATCTTGGCAGTAAGCTTCCAGCACGCGCCAGTTATCGAACACTACATCTGTCTGGCATTCGTACGAGGCGAGAAAATTTCTCATCTCCGCTTCGCTCATCTCGTTCATGCCATAATACGAGACGTCGGGGATAGGGCCTACGTAATCTAGATTTTCCTCAGTATTAAAATAGTGAGGGTACCTCGATTTGCTGGCCGTTAGACCGAACGCCTCGGGCGGCTTGCGTAGAGGACACCGGAGGAAGGACACGCTGTCCAGAAAGACCAGGTGCTCCATCTTCATACACATGATCTTTAACCCGTTCATGATCAGTTCGGGCTGCCATTTCAAAATGATCGCCCTGTTGAGAATGAACTACAAGTCGAAGGCCTTGGCGGTGTGCGCTATCGCGACGACCTTATTGGCCCGGGGGCGGGGCTCACGTAGGTAAAATTACAGCTCCCCCACAGGATCGTCCCAGAACGAGTACTTCCGCATACCGCATCACACGCAGTCACCGCAGTCTTCCACACCTTCGCACTGCGAACAGAACTGTTCCACGGAGACCAGATTGGGTACATATATTGTGGCCTTGTCAGAGTACTTATTTTGCGTGGTCTCAAAATCGTAAAATACGTACAGCACCTTGGAGCCGCCGGAGGTCAGCTCGTCCTTCAACGTTCTCATGTAACACAGGTAGCCTGGTTCTCTGTTCTGGCCGCAGTTCTGGCAGAATCGCTTATTACATTCGTGATTTTCCCTGGACACGAGTGCTCCACACGTTGCGCAACATCTTTTACGTTCGCATGCGTATTTTCTCTTTGCTGTGCTCTGCTTGTGTTTAGTGAAACACGTCCGGCTTCTAAAATATCTGTTACATTCGTCACAGGGGAAACGAAAGTCGGAGAACGCGCACGGGGGTTTGTCATGCAATCGCTACATGTCAGCTCACAATTGTGTGTTTAATCACTTCTACAACTTTTGTTACATGCCTTAAAGACGTACCGCTTTGCCATAGCGCCCGTCAGATTTGTAATCAAGTGATAGTGCCTTTCGACATCGTCGTAGAGTAAGTTGAGACGTATGACGGATTCAAGTCGACCTTCGAACATTATGTTATCGCAACGTAAACCTTGATACACCACTATCTTATACTCGCTAAAATGTTCCTGGCATCTGGCTAGTTCTGCGATTCTCCCACCATTAGCCAGATCTATTCCTGTCGTCTCGAGTAAGTCTTGGACTTCGGGAAGTATCTTCTAGCCTCTACGGTACGAATCGTAGTTTGAATCCTTCTCTACACTCGCGATCGCTATTATAAACGCGTGGGCCAGGCAGTTGTCTGTTGCCTTGATTTCTACGATACTTCTTTTCAGATGAGCCATAACGGAGAGTGGTCTGCCCTTAGTCTTAATACCGTAACCAAACCCTACGGGCATCTTGACCGAATGCACTGTTACGACGAGCGTTTCTAATGCGTTAAATCTAGAATTGGACTGTGACACTTTTTCAAAGACACTCCAAATCACCTCTCCCGATAACTGATCATTCCTCCTAAAACTGATTTCGATGGGCTTATCGTTCTGATTCTGAATAGTTATCCCCACCATATCACTATCACTCACATCCTGCTATGCGTACTCAAAGAGTTCGTTCTCGCTGTCTAGGAAATATCCCACGGGATCACTATTATCCGTGGGGTTAATAATCGCACGGTAAGTTGCGTTCCTACGGCATTGTACCGTCTATACTGTCTCCTGATCGTACCATCTATCTCGAATCTGTGTGCCATTTTCTTTCTCTCTCTAAAATCAATAAACGTAACTATGTAGGTTCGACACACGCAGTACTATAACTTATTGAAAATTGTAGTCAAGAGTAATATTTAGATTTCAAAGTATGGAGCCACACTGTTCTCGACACGTACGTGCAGCCTCTTATTTATTGCTGGATGCTGACGTCATTTTCATGTTTGTTTCAGCCACTGCTTTGTTTCCCGCACGTTTGCCTGACGATATGGATCTTACTAATCGCTTCGAAGAAGCAAACGCCTACGCTTCGGTCAACGTCAACACCTTAGAACCACACAAACTATACCCTATCACCAGGGCAAAGAGAATACCAACCAAATATGGACTTTCAGTTGTGCTGACTCTACGCAACTTAGAAACCAACATCGTCCAGGTTTTCCTGCCTAAGCGCTACAGTGATGTGGTGTCTGACTCTGATATAGACGACATTCCAAAGCAGTCTCACTGCATCTCGTGTTCAAGGTGGTATGTGAATCCTCCAAATCCTACCTCTTGCCCATTGAATCTTAAGTATATACTTTCCCCACACACACAGAGCCGACATGAGACCTCGAGGAAAATACTGAGAAGTACATTGCGATACCGATGAAGAGGCTGTCGCAACATTATGCACCGAAAAGGATTGGTTGTGTGAACTATGTAAAAGGCCAATGTTCAAAACAGCAACAGACTGTGTGTTCTTTTAGACTGGCCGAACTCTGTATATAAACTGTGTACATTTCCAATAAATCGGCTTATTTCTTGTTTATTCAATTATTACCCACAAATAAAATTTATATGAATCTGATGTGTGGGTGTTTTTCTCTTTGATCCCTACCTCCAGACATATCCCAGGTACAGACCTGCAACGTCCGTGAGAATATGTACCTACACTGTCCAGCGAGACGTTACGGCATTCACGCTTCCAAAGATAACTGCTTACACGTGCCGATGACTAAGCACATGCATGGTTAATATGCAATATATCTTTCACTTCTTCCATTCCTAACGGAAGCACCAGAGGGTGAGGAAGGTCTGGAGGTTCCGACAAACTATATACCAATCCTCACGACGACACACGTCCTTTTTAATATATACCAATCCCCATGGCGGCACCAAAGCTTATACGCAGGCTCCAGCAAACTATATACCAAACCTTTTTAGTAATATACTACAACCAACCACTGAAGCACCAGAGGGTGTAGGCAGGGCCTGGAGGCTCCGACAAACTATATACCAATCCTCACGACGGCAGCACATCTTTTTAATATCATACCAATCCCCGCGGCGGCGCCAAAGCCTACACGCAGGCTCCAATTCTTTTTTAATATTATACTACACCAGAGGGCGTAGGGAGGGCATGGAGACAAAGCAATCTTCTTTTCAATAAATTTGCAAACAAAACCAGCGTCATCTTGATTCATTCCTTTTTAATAATACACCCATCCACACGGAGGCACGAGTGCCAACCTGGGCTCTCTAACTTACTCTCTTAATAATATACTACACCCGACAAAATACCTACTTCCCTGGGGCGAAAGCCAGACGACAATCCTTTTTAATAATATACAGGGTGTTACTTTCGACCGGCGACATCTTCGACGGCTGAGGCCTATTTCAATCCACCCTGACAAAATACATACTTCAACTAGGCGAAAGCCGGCCGGAATCGATCCTTTTCTATAATCCATATACTATAGCGGTCGGCAACCTGCGGCTTTGAACCACTCACCTTCTTAATATAATTCACCCTGACAAAATACCTACTTCACAAGTCGAAAGCCATCGATCCTGTAGGCCAAAAGCCCTTTTTAATAATATTAACCTAACGACATGGATTAATATGTCAAAGTCTCTGGCCCTAAACGCCCACCCTGACAAAATACACACGTCAACTAGTCAAAAGCCGGGCAACCTGCGGCTTCTTAATTATATACCCCACACTGATAAAATACCTACTCCACTAGTCGAAAGCCGGCCGCCATCTTGAATCGATCCTTTTACTATTACCCCCCCAAAGCCCCCCATTACTACTAAGGTTCTATCAGGAAGTACGTTGAAGAATAACCCCGTCTCGTCTGCATTGTGTACAACGCGTGGTTCAAAACATTCCAATAAAGATGGCACACTTTCCAGCCATGCATCAGTACTCTTTACACTTACTTCAGCAATCTCTCCCGCTAGCTTCTTGAAAACCAGACCATGCCGATCTTTGAATCTACTTACCCAGCCATTGGACGCACTAAAATAATATATTTTCAGCTGGGCAGCTATAATTTACGCTTTTTCCCTTCGTATGGTTCCATCAATTGGAATATTGGATGCCCGTGCCTGCTGATACCAGGTGAAGAGCACCGTTTCCAATTCAGCAAATGTCGACTCCTTGCCAGTTTTTCTCTTCTTGCACGCCTTACCACATTTCTGTATTTGTTCGCGGATCTCGTTCTTCTTGGCGAATATAGAGTT
>Ga0123355_10020077_pt1 | contig 10656 bp, 4 predicted proteins | sample TergutEmb28metaG_3_FD_89872 | JGI IMG/M metagenome (GOLD analysis project Ga0123355, IMG submission 89872) | Embiratermes neotenicus P1 segment gut microbial communities from Petit-Saut dam, French Guiana - Emb289 P1 | ecosystem: Host-associated > Arthropoda: Insects > Digestive system > Gut ... | reverse complement strand
CATGTGCTGCAACTCAACATCCAGTGCTCCTGATGATGGGCGTATGTATCCGAAATATGTCGAGCTAAGAATACATCAATAAAATTACCTTGTTGCATCAAGTTGGCATTTCACATTATTTCAGATACATAGGACTAGAACTAATACATATAACCGTAAAAATGTAAAATAATATACCATTTTTGCACAAACATTTCACTTTCAATATGACAACTTTACCCAGAATTACTGTTTGCTCTAAGCCTTCGCGTATAAGGTGACCCTGCTTTTCCCTATGACTATTTTCGAGACAGAAACTTTCACATTATGGCGGGTCATAGACGGAAATTTTCATTAATATAATACGAGACGTCGCATTTCCTCTTCGACAGAAAACGCTAAAAACAATTATACTTTCTAGTTACTCTTAGAACTGTCCTGAGAGGTGCACATATTAACTTGGAGAGTGCATAATTGGCAAATTTGAAAAAATGCATGACGTCACGACTCGTTTTATTGTAACCCACTGACATTCAGCGCGCGTCTAAAGTTTCTCGGAATAATGACAGTTGAAAACTGCCGTCCCCTGCAATGATACGCCTCGTAGTTTGGTATAAATTTAACGATGTTTGCTGAAACGCACTGCCTCAACCTTCATTGTCATTGAAGACGTAAGCATTACGTTCCTTCGAAATGCTGATAAATGTCCAGACGAATGCAGGATTTCACATCCCCAAAAAATGACAATCTTAAGAATCAAAGCCGTGAAATCTTAAATCTCGCACATTTTAAATACTCTGAACTGTGTTCATTAAATATACATGTTTTACAGTATTTGTTCGTTACCCACACGAAGATAAAACGAGACTTAACAAGTCTGGTTTTAGAGCTTAACACATGTAGCAAATTTATATTCTAAGATCAGTGACATAAATCAGCCTCCTTAAGATCTAATTTAAAAACCGCAAATTAAAAATAAAAATTCAGTATACAATAACGAGAAAAGTTTCAGTTTTGGGTCACATATTTGGAAAAAAAATATAAAATCGAACTTTTAAAATCTGCACGAATCTAATATAAGACGAACGTTGCTTCTTTAAGTATACTAAAGGCAAAAGAAGTCGCTTTCTGGAAAGAGCTGTTTCAGATATTTAGAGAATACATCCTACCTAAGGAAACTGCCTCATCGCATTTTGTTCTCTTCGGTAACACAACTCTCTAATCACAGATAAGGAGCACACATAAAAGGAAAAGAGACGTCAAAAATACATTTTTGGAATAATACAAGCACCTAACAGGACAAGTTACCGAATTTTCCATACCATTTTTGACAAGGTGTTCCCACTAACGAAAAAAAAAGCGTTTTAAACATAGCTGCATATGAAAATAAATTACAGAGACATACTCAGCGCCGATCCTAATCTGACGCTTCAACTTGACGTCAGTGGTTCCGAATTCCAAGCATTGTGCTTTTCGAAGCAAGCGCTAACATCTCAGTGACGAGAATGTATGTATAAATGAAGCAAAATAAAAAATATATGTCATCCTTCCAAAATATAACCTTAATAGAAGTAATCTTTCTAAAATATTTTTACTCTCCCTTGTCCATTACGCTGTGCTTCTAGTTAAAAATAAACACATTACCACCACTAATATTATTTTGGCCATTATTATTACCATGAAATCTGAGTTTATATTTAGGAGTTCATTGCCTTGTTCTGCATAGGGAGATATAGCCAAAGCTTAAAAGTGACGCGGAAGACTTTCTTTAAACACGAAATATTGTCTACTATGCAGTAAAATACGTTACAATATCTAACAACATAAAATATTAATTACGCTCTTTTACCGTACATAAACCAAGAATTCGGATAGGTCTAGAAACGCTACAGTAACCATTTAACATGGTGTAGGATTTACCTGGTAGAATGGAGTGTGTCAGAGCCCCTCCTTCCCGACGATCTCACGAACACTGCCGCCCGCCAGCTAGAGAGCTGTTGTGGTGACGTCACGACGCATGCGTCGCGGCGCCAGGCGCTGTCATGTGTCGAACCATTTGCATGAAATTAATTAAATAATTTGCATCCGAAGAAACTTAGCAGCCGTTTTGTAAAAAGATACATCGCAAGGCAGTCCGCTGCTGCAGACATCGCCATCCATATTTCAATAGGGTGTACCAAAATGTCGTTTCACAAATTACGAAGAGCGGTAGAGCGACTCAGCCCAGAGGACCTGGTTGAGTGTCCATGACACATCGCCATCCTGCAATACACACAGAACAAAATAATTGCAGCATATTAATAAGATAACAAACCAATTCATACAAAAAAGAGTGCATTACAAAATGATCTCAGTGTTGCGGTGTTTCTATTGCATTTCTGACTTATACTCGGAAAATTCCAGCTTCTGTCTGTAACAGGACACGGACTATTCTGAGACTTTCGTGATTTTACTCAGTCCTTCAAGAAATTATAGGTACGGTGTTTCAAATTACATCACAACAGCTTCCTACATATTCACAATTCCTAACTGACTATTACCAAATCACCTCCTGCCACATAATGGCAAAAACACTGTGTTACTACTTTAGAATAAATGACGACCCCCTTCTGTCCACAAATTCGTCACTAGAGCCATCACAATCACCATTCCAACACGTGCCACACAAAACAGTGCGATGTTAAACAAACCCTCCTCGGTGTTGCGGTTTGCCTATCGGTCACTTCCCACTATGATAGCAGCTTACATTGACCGTCTCTTGTCCACCAGTTCATCGTTACCCTACTGTCTGCCATTCACACAAAACAGTGCGCTGTTAAACAAACCTTCCTCATTGTTGCTGTTTCCCTATCCGTCACTTCATACCAATAGAGTAACCCACAACAGTCCAAGACAATCTCATACAAACGAAAGAGGCGTTTCTCACACTGAGTGCCGCGACGTAACACAGTAAAACTCAAATACTTTTCTACACATTTGGCGAGATTTCACAAAATATCGTTATCGGCAGTGTGAACAATATATAGTAATCTGTCTACATTTATCTATTCGATTTTACAGTGTAATTATTACTTTAAATGTCCCCACGAACTCTAGCTCATAACACAGGAATCTAAGCGCAAGCCGTTGTTGAGCGAATCGCATTACTCCATTCCAATGTGGAGGTTCCAGGTTCAAAATTCCGTTCGGAGGTCGCATATCATGGCTGGAGTTTATGTCCCGCCTCAGTCCCTCCAAATAATTTTCGAGACACTAACCCAAATTTGAAAACGACAATTTCCTTCCACATTCCTTCACACACAACGTTCACTAATTATTCTACCGTCCGACACTACATAGTCTGAGCTACTGACAGCGTCGTTACATAAATCCTAAATAAATACACTATACAAAGAGGAGCTCATATAAATTACAGCATAAACAACAATGACCAATATTAACATAGTATGGCCTGCCACGGTGGCTGTGCGGTCTAAGATTTAGTCCTGTAGCCGCTCGACTGCTGAGATCATGGGTTCGAATCTCTCTGAGGTCACGGATGTTGGTCCCTTGTGTTTGTTGTGTTTTGTGTAGGTACCGGCCACTGCAACGAGAGGAGTTCTACAGGGAGTGTGGGTAATCTAGAAACCTCAACAACGAGGCGGTCTAGGCACGACTTGGGCTGTTGCGTCACAGAAGAGGAAGTAACATAATTTGAAAGCTGGCGATACACAAAGCACATCACTTTATCATATACACCACCCACACAATACAGGTTGGTGTCAAAATTTTATCCATCTTATTAAGGTTTCATCATCTGACAAATGACACTGGATCACGTTCGTATATTCATGAGACGCATTATCTACCATAAGGCTATTAGCTTTCCTCTGCCCCTTTCAGAATATTTACGAGCAGCATTTATTTAGGAATTGGGTCGCAGTTCCACCACTTCGCGTCACTGTATCGCAGTCCCAGAAATGCTCACAGCTACTTAACATCGTTTGTCACGCTTAATTCCTCATACAGTGGGCTCTGCTAATGTGGTGTTTCACCACTGTGTGTAATTATACGTGACTAACATTTCTGTTTCCCTCTCCAGGCACCAGAGTTGCTAGAGATCCACTTGTCACATGCATTCTATACAACAGAAGACCATGTTAGTTCTTCATGTACAAGTTCTCCGGGCCTTACGATTTGGACTGTGCAGAATCCAGCTGCAGAATTAATTGGTGATCTGAGGCCTTAACAACTGACGCAACGAACAAATAATACCACTCAGATACACACGCCACTTTAGCTCTTGCCATCTTTTTTAACTCCTCTGTAGCCATGAAAAGTAAATTCTTCTCTAAACATTTCAAGTTAATTATTTGTGATTTTATATTTACACTGGCGTGACCGTGGGAGTTTTTTTTTCTCTCTTGATGCTCACTAAATTTAAAGTCAAACGAATTTTCACCCAGTCGAAACAATTCCTTTTATCGACAAACAAATTCCTTTTTTTTTATCAGAAGAATAGAATTGTGTCGATTGTACGAAGACTCATTTGAATTGTATCGAAAAACGAGACGCCACATACCAAAATCAAGTTAACATCTCTAGTTTCCTGGAATTATATGTCGCTATTGTGACTTTCATTACATTTGTCACCATGGTTACTGTCAAACTCTCAAATTATACGAAGGTTACGTATTTTGATAACATTTACGCATCGTTTCTGGGAAGATGATGGCCATGCATTCTTTGGGTTTCTTTAATGGATATGAAAACTTACGTCTTATGCTCTGCACGTAATCCCAGTACTGTTCCATAATCTTTCATCCCTCTCCCCTGCACCTTCATGGAACAAAACCAGCTGCTGCAGAAGACTACACGGCTTAGCTAAGCATCACAGTTCTTTCTCTCATGGTCACATTGCCGTACCTTGCGTTGAAATAAAACAGCATACTATATTCAGATGTAGCTAGCCACGTAGCTGGCTACAACAGCATTTACTTTGTCAGTGCCCCATTGCTACCCTTATGGAACATAAAATGAGAAAATAAATCCATTTGACTCCAATCAACGCATGTGGCGGTAAAGTGACCAGTTTTCCTAGTCTTCTTCCTACAATGACCTCCTGCATTTTCACACATTCACAACCACAATAATTTTCGGAGACACGGAGCGTTACGGACAGACGGACACTGCGCATCAAGTAGTTGAACACTTCGCCTAAATTTCCTCGTCAGTTCAGTCAGCACAGCTATTGCTGCAGGTATTACAATTGTAGCTTGATACATATGTATGGTCATTTTTCTCAGCACTCTCATATCAAGACCTGCACTTTGTCCCATCCGAACTCGTATCGAGGGGGTACAAGCAATTCTGTCTCCCGAAAGTAAAGTGGCCGTAACGTGAAGTTGATAAAATGTCTCTACCAATTCCGAGGTTAAGAATGCGCATAACTCTAAATCCACTCGTCCAACACGTCAAACTGGCATTTTAATGTTTGTCCATCTACCTTTATTTATCGATGATGTGGAAGCTGCAGAGATACTTGACCATTTTATGAGATGAAAGGAAACCAGATTTGAGTTTCTCACGGTGATGACTTAAATACTTTCTCCTGGAATGTGACGCCGTATAATTTTGTAAACAGATAAGAGTGTTTCGACTGGGAGAGTAACCTCATAATTTCGTAGCATGTTCCTCCGTATTGTCGAAATATATCTACCAAAAAATACAGTATCACGTCCCAGAAGACGGTACTCTTTACATGACAAGATGATAATACAAGGAAATTTCTAAGAGGTTGGAGGTACAGATGTCTTTATATTTTATTAGATTTGAGTCCTTAATGGAACCAAACCTTATCAGTTCATCATAGGATGATGATGCTAAGGATTTGAATTTCTCACAGTGATGGCCATAATTAATTATGTTTTCTTCGATGTGTTGCTTGTGTATCCCTACAAAAATTCATGGATGCTTCAGAACAACCTACTCTCTCTTACTCTCTGAAAATGGTAACATGCTAACGTTAGGTTCTCTCTTATAATAAAAGGTCAGAAAGTCTCTATCGGACGCATGGCGTGACGTCCCGGAAGAAAATATGTCTAACGTTCATATTTAAATCTTATTCAGGGCTGACGGTCACAGGCAGGAATTTGAACAGAGAGATTCCCAAAGCAATGTGGTTTAAGTCTTCTTTTGAGAAACGAAGTTGCGGAGAGGACACGATAAATAAAACCATTTTCTTCTATATTTTTTATTTGCCTATTTTTTATCCTTAAATATGTTTCTGCTTTCTCCCTGTGCATCCTCATTTGCGGTCAGATTTTGAATGGGTTAGCAATGTTTTCATGACATGGATTCAGTCTTTGCTATGGAGTTCACAGCAGAAAGCAGTCAGCTGTGCAATTAGCATTTTGGTCCTCTAGTCGTTCACTACGCTTTTGTGAGCACAAATGAACATGGCAAGCATCACTGCCACGAATGAATTCACTGATTATTGCAGAGTACATGGCCCCTGCTTTAGTGATTAGGTTTGACCATTCAAAAGCCTTCCCGCTTGTCTGATAACAGAGCCATTTGTGTTGTACACAGTCTTATCAGTGACTACAGTAACTCCGGAATTATGCACTCTGACCCATCCCTCTCGCCTTTCTGCCTTCTGTAGAGACGAAAGATACGTTAACACTTATCCCACCCCCCCTTAACCTCTTCTCCAAGACTCTGAGGCGTGACTCGCCTTTAAGCGCAGTTGGAGCCCAGGAAACTAAGGTGTAAGCACACAACTATATTTTAACTGTGACTACTTGATCAATATCTTTACCCCCTTCATTTCTAAGTTATATTTAACAAGACTTGAAAGATATCGACCTACTCCAGTAAACACGAACGGATCCCGCACACAAAACTTTAGCTCGAATAACGCCAGTTATTATCAGACGGTGATATTACAGGTCGCAACGGTTATACGTTACACGTTCACAGTACATCATAAACAGTACCGTTTTCTCAACAGTCACACTACACTGGGACAGTATTTATACTTTCTCTTCTAGAGGTGGGGTGAAACTATGTCTCTTTGGAACTGTGACATCTAACAGTTCCGTTGTCCATCCCCCCAATCATAGATGCGTATGGAGCATTCGTTTAATCACAATTACAAGGGCAAACTAAAGTAGTCCTACATGGGAAAAAAAATCTGTCCCAGTACAAATTCATCCACTACAACTCTGGGATTGAACCCGGGCTTCCACGGTCAGTATCCGGCGACTATCCATCTAAGCCTGACGTGAACAAATCCGGGGCGACTAAATTTTGTACGATGGTGTCTAATTCAGTAAAACTGGGTAGTAACGTCACGAAAGGGACTGAATATTTTATGTCGTTACAAAAGAGTGTTATTCCAAAAGAGTAATACAAAATTATGGTTAACAGTGGGGAACAAACTGATACCACAGAATATCTGACATTATAGGCGAGGTGTCGCTTTAAACCGATGTCGTTATAACTGGGATCCACTGTATTTCCGGGTTTTCAGTGTGAAAACTGCTTCGCGTCACCCATCTGGCACCTAATTTTGAGGTGCATCCTAGATTTTTGGGAAAGTTGCATATTCTTGACCTAATTCACAGCATTGTTGAATCAGTACCTTACAATAAGCAGCAACCGTCACACAAGAATGTGTGGCTTTTATTGTGAGCGGCCCTTAGCTCAGTGATAATCTTCTAATCGGACAAGAGCGTCTGGCACTGCTTTCATATCTTAGCTCTTGGTGTGCCGTCAGATCGTGCACAAACTCCACTACATCTCCTGCAGTTAAAGAAGCCCGCCTGCTGCCCTCGACCGAGGACTTCCTGATTTCCATCCCGTATTGTCTTGCTGCACTACAAGACAAAACTAATTCAAACTCACCAGAGCTTTTTCTTGCAGCGTTGTGGAGGAGAAGGAGTATTCCAATTAACGTAATTGAATAGGAAAACAAGCAACGACAAGCCACATCAAAAATACCCAACAGAATACAACACAATTTTCTTGATTCGACACCCACATCATATGAGAGAATTTAACATTCTTCTTTATATTAAGAAACCGTTGGTTTGATTCTAAGCCCCGGCTCCTATCCACAGTGGCATTCCTTGTTTTTTTAAATCAGTTCTTCCAGTTAAAATGCTCCTTTTCCAGGAATGTCCGTCTAATATGATTAAATGTATTAGTCCTGTGTGCTGATACATTTAATCCATTGTTGTATCCGCTTGCAGTCCTTACGAATTCTGTTTTTTGAAACATCGCTGAAAGTACAGTATTTTTCATGGTAAATACTTTAGATGGTTTTATTTATAACGTTGCAAGATTTCTAAATCGAAAAATCACAAGAAAGGAGATAAAAAAAGCAATTTTCTGAAGTCCTTGTTTTTCATTTTCGAAGCATGAGAGAGCAGCGGGAATTCTCTGCAAACCACCTGCAATTGTCAGTACAAGCGGCATGTGGCGTCAGTCGTGACCCACCTGAAGCATAAATACACGCGCCTCTACATTATATTTAAGAATTCCGTTCATTCCTCAGAGGAAACACAATGCGTCTTCTTTATAAAAAAAATCAGCCGGTTAATTCTGTTTAGGGAAATAATCAGCATTTAATACTGATATTGATATATTTGTTAACCCTTTAAAGACGAATGACAGACCGCTTTATTTAAAGGCCCAGTCCGTACCGCGCTGTAAACACTTTTCATCGCGGTTATAAAAACCAATCAGTTTATGGTGTATGTGGCACAAGCCGCTGTTTGTTCTCAGATAAATACAAAACACATAAATACAGTGTGGGCAGAGCGTAAAGTTGATGAATGTTAAACCTGTTGGTGCATCACGTAACCAGTAGGCTTTAAAAGGTTAACTGCAATTGGGTTGACACACGGTGGCAGTAGTACAGTACACATTTACACACGAACAATACATAGAAATTTGGTTGGAAGGCTTTCTGGGATTCGAACCCGAAGTGGTCAAACTAAAATTAACGATGAACACTAAAATGAATGATTATCTGAGAATATTACAAAAACCATATATACACTGCGTGGGAAATATTCTGCATTCTGAATGTTACAGTGGGTGGTATACATAGTAACCACGCTACTTTGAATAGCAGAATGAGAAGATGCTTATATTATAACAAGTCCAGTCAAGGGAACATTTGTGGATAATAAGCACTGCTTGGAGTTTGACTCGAGGACAGCCGATAACGAGGTTATTTATCGAGCTATGTGAGAAGAACTGGGAAGTTGCCGACAGCAGCAGCACATGTGCATGAATGTGAACACAAGTGCCGTCATAAGATCGGAATAACAGATACTCCACTTTTGCACAGACAGGTTTACGGTGGAGACGAAGAGACGACAAGAAGGAGCTTTCATATTTTTCAATTAACGAACAGACCCTCCCTCCCCCGCCATCTTCATCAGCTAAATGAGGGGGCGAAGAGAGCAGAAGGGAAAACTGATTTCTGCTAGAAATTGGGAACTTGGAAAGAAGTGGTCGACAGACTGGCTTTGTCAGTCAGAGAATCCTGAAAACAAGGCACTGGATCCTGTCCCCGGGCACAATGTGAATTTCATTAGTACGAGCTAACCAATCCGGACTCTTGTCTTCCACAGTTCGCAAAGCCTCTCTCCTTATTAACTGCGCTCTGTAACGGCAATCCCAATCTGATGGCAGCCCGTCGGCAAAACTGATATGAAACACGAAGCAGTTTCCTTTGCAATCCCATTATGTACGAGGTTATTTATTTTTGAATAGGACTGCTCCTACATCAGAGTCACTGCTGACACGAATTTGATAGGGTAGGCCTACTTAATGCGTGCATATGTCGGCCGCTACTTGTGTTATTAGCTTGCAAGTAGAGCACATTAACCGTGTATACAGCATTCGCATAAGAGAGAGAAGACTACTGATACAGGAATATGAAAGATAACCTCGATCGTTGAAACCTTTCTACTTGCTGCTGCTCTTCTGGGATTGGGGGGCCGCGTCACTGGGTAATTAGTGTCCGGCGTTTAGAAACCAACTAGTTTCATTTTTAAAGGTTGACACGGACACTTCACCTGCCACGCTGTCTCGAAATGCCAGGTGACAGTAACGCTGTGCCCCAGGACTGAAAACGGAGACCCCAAACACGGCGATGCAACAGTACAAGAACTCGAATCAAAGCCATTCTATTTTGACTTCTTCACTTTAATAATATATATTTAACTCCTATCATTGAGTGTGAATTTGATAATGAAAGATAATGTGAAGAATACGAAAGGAAAAAACAAAGGTGTTAACATTTTTATGGAGATACTTTGGTCAGGATGGTCTACACACTGGCATTGATTCGAACCCCTTACCTACAGAGTATAGATGCACAGGGTTAACAGCATACTAGAATTCTTCACAAGACAATCATTTCATTTCTCTTACTAATTTGCTCATCCCATTACAATGAATTCGGGAGACGTCGTGTCCGTACAATATTAAATGGTAAGACAACTGTAGGAATTTGTTTATTTATTTAATGTATTCTGGAAATGAAACAATCTTTTGCAAATTTCATTATTATACCGTGCAATATTAAATATTATTTTGAATAGCCAGCTTATTGCACAATGTTTTATTATTAAAATACACTAAAAGATATTATATTACTGTTAAAATCTCCAACATGTT
>Ga0123355_10020076_pt1 | contig 10657 bp, 7 predicted proteins | sample TergutEmb28metaG_3_FD_89872 | JGI IMG/M metagenome (GOLD analysis project Ga0123355, IMG submission 89872) | Embiratermes neotenicus P1 segment gut microbial communities from Petit-Saut dam, French Guiana - Emb289 P1 | ecosystem: Host-associated > Arthropoda: Insects > Digestive system > Gut ... | reverse complement strand
TTGGTTCGATGTGTGTTGGAGTTTCGGTGTGGTTGGGTTGGAGTGGTATCCATGTTGCAGGCTGAAGCCTGCAACAAATTTATACAAGAGTAGGGGATTCTGCCATTGACAAATAGAACGGGGCATGGCCACCACGTTTGACATGTTTGTCTAGTCTCCGTACCGGTAATATCGTTCAAAATTATTTTATCTGGAGGCCACCTTGCTCCGCATTTCTGTGTATTTCGGAACGGCGCATTGTGCTTGGTAAATGACACCGTGCAGTCCTTCAGGGCAGCAGTAAGGAAGGAAGAGAGAGACTGACCTGGCATTTGCACAGGCAAGGACAGCTATCCGTACCGTAGCTAAGAGCAGGCTGAATACGTAGAAAATGGCAGGTGTGCAGCAGCGGAAAGCAGTCGATTTTCGTATTCTGTGTTCAACAATTTTTTTGGCGCAATATCTGCTATAGCTTGTTGTGACACTGACAAGGTAAGAAACCATATTTCTTGTTTATGAAACGTACTTAATGTACTGTTCTTGTTGAATGCATATTTTTCCTCGGGTAAATTTAGCTACAGCATATTGGCACAACTTGGCCGTGTGGGACTCCATGCAACACGTTAATCAACTGTTACTTGTTCCTTGAGCGACAACAATGGCGTCGTGTTGTTTAGATCGCATTACGTGCACTGGAAACCCCGCTGTAAGGAGTCTACCTGTGATAGGAATGTCTGTCATAAACCGTCCAGTTGTGCTTGTGCGCTGCTTGGTTTTTATGTTAGTTTTCTATGCCGTGTGTTCACTACTGCTTTGGGAAGAAGTAATACATACAATTCCATTTTCGCTCTTTATGTGTATGTGTATGTGTGTGCGCGCATGTGTAATCGCTGCCTTTGATACACTCTGCAGTGATGGTGGAATGGAAGTAAGCAGGCATGTTATCGGCACTGTTCGTGGTTGGTAATGGAACAGAACTTGCGCGCGGTAGATTAGTACGTAGAGATTTGGAACATGATTCAGTGATTTTTTTCAAGGAAACAGTAGATTTATTCAATTGTCAGTGGCACTGTAACAACAATCTGACTATCGTTGTTTATAAAAGAAACTTATCCTGCAATGTTATGGGCTGCAGCCGAGTGTTCGTTACAGGTAGATTTGCAACAGTTGTTCCTTTAATGAAGGAAGAGACATGTATAGAGGTAATTCTGAGGTGTGTCATCCCCTTGTGTGTTTAAACTATATGTTGAGGTAAGTTCAGTCAAAAACACAACTATACGTATATGGCTAAAACGATGGTATTTATTAGCAATGGACAAACTACATGTTTCGGCCTATAGCGGCCATCTTCAAGTTTGACAACTTTCTTGCTAAAAGCGTTTTATATATTAGGTCTATATATTATATAAAACTCTTTTAGCAAGAAAGTTGTCGAACCTGAAGATGGCCGATATAGGCCGAAACATGTAGTTTGTCCATTGCTAATAAACACCATCATTTAGCCATATATGTATAGTTGTGTTTTTGACTGAACTTACCTCACCATATGTATAGAGGTAAGTGATTAACACAATCATCTTACTAACCCTGGGAATAACATGAAGGATAATTATGAGTATGGCTTGTTATACCCTGCTTTTAATGAATAATGCAACGGCATAAATGTACAGTATCACAAGAAACGCCTTGGCCATTTCTGATCATTCCTTTAAGTCTCAAAATTCGAAACTTATTCGATGTTGCGTCCCAAGTACGGTTGACACATCAACGTTAAATGAACCAAGAAAAGAACCAAATGGATATATGATTATGTAACGACGCCTCTGAATTGGAAACGGCTTTAAAGGATTCGTTGCCACAAAACTCGCCTTTCTCCGTCTATCTTAATTTCATCGCCTAAAGACAATCAGCCGGTCCCAGTGGCCGCGCGGTCTAAGGCGCAGGTCCGCGGCAGCTCGCCTGCTGAGATTGTTGGTTCGAATCCCACCGGGGGCATGGATGTCTGTCTGTTGTGAGTGCTGTGTGTTGTCAGGTAGAGGTGTCTGCGACGGGCTGATCACTCATCCAGAGTAGTCATACCGACTGTGATGTGTCGTGTGTGATCTAGAAACCTGGTGAATGAGGAGGCTCTAGCCGACGGGGAGCTGTTGCGCCAAATAAAAATAAAAAAATTTTTAAAGCCATTTAACGAAAATTTTTCTACTGTAAATTTTGTACAATTATTTAGTGTTTTATTGTGTAGAACTTTGTAGTTGATGCCATGAATACCAGAAAATGTGCCTAAACAAAGATTTATAAGACAGGGTCTTGGTTTATTTCCACAAAGTTTTCAGGTTTTGTTTACTTTAAGTGAAGAATGTTAACAGTGACTAGTGACATTGGCAGGTAACAGTTCCGAAACTGAACCCAGTTCCTCGAGCCATCATTTTCAAGTACGAAACTTTTCCAGAACATTCGTTTGCAAAGGTACTGCAAAGTGTCTGTGTCACGGGTTTTCTAACATTTAAATTATGGGTGAAAGTTTTCCTTTTCTTAATACATATTTTCCAGAATCGGATGCCCACTCAGCAGACGATATATTCCTTTCTCTGACAGTATCTTGTCTACTGGTCCTGCAGGTTTACCTGCTTTTAAATATTACTAATGGGCAATAAATTGTAGTAGAAACTACATCTGGAGGGCATAAATATCCGTGGGAGTGCCACGAACTTATTGCTACGTTGCTTTTAGAAATCTTCCTCTGGTGGCTGCTTTTTACCAGGTTTCCATGTAGTAAGTTGCATTTCCTCTGCTTCGTATTTATGCATTCACCGTGAGCTTGTGGCATCAAAATACACGAAACATTTTATAATGTCAGCAACACCGAAACAATTTAGATATTTTAAAACTTTAGAGTAAAATTTCAGTTTGCAGATATTTAGAACACAAAGATTCAGCCTTACACAAAAACGGTCTACCTTTCCATTACAAAGAAATAGGCTTTGCTGTTTAGGAAAATATTCCCTCTAACTTCTTTCAATTTTACGAAAACATTAAAGAAATTATGGCCAAAGTTAAAATTTAATATTAAAACAGGTGATATATAGGACAATAGTGATTTGAATGGTTGAACTAAATATGTAGAGAGTTGCAATTCGCTAGTTCCAGAATATTGTAGGTTTAATTGAAGTATGTTTCTTATTGGTGATCTCAATTGTCCTTAGTCTTGAAACGTGCCATTTTGGTTCTTACTGAAAGGAGCCCTTTTGTTCCAGAAAGTTTGTATTTCGCGGTAACTATCATTTTCTTTCTTTCTTTTTCTTTTTTTTTAAAAAAAAAATTCACAGAATGTTAGATTTATATGTGCAGAAGTTGGAAAATGTCAGCACAGCATAAAATTTCTGGCGCGTTTGCTGTATTATTTGTTCTAGATTTTAAATTTGAAATTATATTCAGAAAGACTTTTAAAATGCGAGTACAAGAGCCGTGCCTTTTTTGATTTTACATGGTACAGGATATAAGTTTTCACTGAATCTTATCATCAGATTTACATGCTATTTAATATTGTGTTTAGATCAGCAGCTCTTTCTCCGGCTTCTTTCAGTCTGTCATACTTCTTGTACGCCCCTATAAAACGGCGATATAACATATATTTTCGTTTGTTTTTATGTAAAGGTTCTCTTATTTCTGTTTATGTTTAACCTAAAGCCGAATGTGTAAACAAATTTTGGTAAAAATCCCCAATAAAACGTTTTACGAGAATCGTTCTGGTGGGAGCCGAAATGTGTCGTGCTGAAAGACTGACGACTGACAGTAGTGCTGAAGGTAGCAGCTGGTCTTGCAAATTGCTTTGCGAACGCGCCTAAAAGTCGGCAATTGTTTCTTTCGATGATTTGTCTAATGTCAAACTTACATATATCAACGCCAGAAAAGTCAGTACTTACGCCACATATAGTGCGGTCACACAAGATGACGCAAAAGTCGGTTAATCTAAAACATTTTGGCCGTAATTGTGACGCCAGTACAGTTACCCAAGTCAGTTTGTAAATCTGTATCACAGCCTTGTGGGTTGTGCACTGAACATGGAGGATCTCCCTTCGAACGGTCCTTTTTAAAGTCAGTGAGTAATAAAGTAATTTACAAGCTACTTTAGTTTACGTAATATTAATCAGTTAACTGACTTCTGTGCCACTCTGTGGAGTGTAGAATGTTAGAGCGGTTAAGTTATTTGACTGACTGAAGGACAGGAGAGCAGATTAAAATTCTGAAAGGGGTCTAATTGTTTGTATATTTTTTTATTAGCGACAAGTTTTCCTCTCCTTACCCCAATTTTTAACTGGGAGCTGTGTTGTGTAATGAACAGGAATACGAATAATGAGAAACGTTTGCCACATCGGAGTTATCTGAACCCTGGAAAACTACGCCGAGAAGAAATTATTCTAGTTCTGTCAGTAGGCTGTTATTTCTAACTGGTATTCTTTCAGTAAATATTCTTTTATGCCTTTCTTTACATATCAAATTATTGATTCGATTTGTGAATGCAAATGTTTGGCTTAAAACTCGATACAAAACAGTAGTGTTTTACTGTCAGTCACAAATAAAATATTAAGGGTATTACTGTCCAATTCGTATCGTTGTCTTTCGTAACATGGACAAGTTTAAACCCTAAACATATATTTTGAGAAGTCAAGTATGAAACATAATCTGTCTTAAAATAGTAACAAACCAACTGTATTAATATTGAATTATCAGAAACGATTTAGTGATAGCTTAAGGACCAACCTATAATACGTTAAGCATCTTAGGGTATAGCTTCCTGCTTCTTAATGGACTGAGGGAGAAGAGAAAACGAAAACAGAAGAAGAAAGCATTTACTCTTGGTGTTTCAGCTTGCCTGAAACCCATTAGCGAGGGTTTAGGTTTCACATTCCCGAACTTACACTATCGGATCGAAGAAATGACTACAGGCGCATGCGAGTGAACCCGATTTTGTGTATTATAAAACTGCGAATTATCTAGTTTACCGTGTTCATTACTACAGGATGGACGATTCAACTTTCTGCACAGGTTTTTTATTATTGTCGTATTTTATTGCGGTTACAAATCCGAATATTTATGTACGTAACCAACAAGTACGGCAGAACCAACATAATCTAGTTTTGTCACGTGATTCCAGGTATTGAGTCCCGGAATGTCTTTGAATAACTCGAAAGATCAGAGTCCTTGTTGAGGAGCAGACAATTGTAGAATTGTCCCAGTGCACAACTTACAGGCTTATGTGGGGTTTAAAGTTATAACTCCACTCATATATAACCTTGGCTCTAGATGTGGCTGAGTGAAAAGCTTTACGCCTTGGCCGCTGTACTGCCGGGAAAAAATCCCTGTTATTCATTAGAACATAAAGCTGTACAAGAAGAAAAGTACATTTATTAGTGTGGTTGACCGTGCATCGTAGTTCAATGTGGAATAAGAAACCAACTAGATGTCACTTAGTATTATATTTATTTCTCCTTTATAAGTTGCGTCCATTGGGGAGTACATAGCACGTTGTGCTACGTACTCCCCAATGGACACACAACCAGCCAACCGGATCTGACTGCCTACACAGCCACGGCACTACACCACACGTGAAAAAACATCACTAAGTCGTCAACTCCTGAAGATGGGCACAAGGTGGCCCGAAACATATTGAGCAACTTATAAAGAACAACTTATGAAAGAGAAATAAATATAATACTAAGTGACATCTAGTTGGTTTCTTATTCCACATTGAAAAGTACATTTATTTGTGTGGTGAATAAATGAGTTTAAGAGTACAATAAACTGTGCTAATCTTTCTTCTTTTATTTTCTTTTATTTGTGAGATCTCACAGATTCAGTATGTATGAATTCTATTGTTGAGTTGTAAATATCTTGTGTTTTATGTCTGAGGATGGTCAGTACGACTGAAACACGTAGCATGTGTTGACAAGAATAATAACATTTGTTGTGGTTGACGGCTATAGGTATATGAACTTTTAATACTGTGCTAATCTTACTTGTTGATCTCTTTACATATGGCATACTTACAAAATCGGCGCTGAAGCATGCAAAACTTTGAGAGATTTGGATTCTAGTGAAGGGAACAGAGGTACAGTACAAGCAAATACTATGCTTTAACGTTGTGATGTTTGAAATTCGTCTGAATAATATATCGGCATTCATAAAGTTTTACCTACATTCAAGAAAAATATACATGTCTCTCACGGTTAGCATGCTGATGTTGTTTAGCGTAATATTTACTGTTTACTGTGAGAATCACGTGGAAGGTGTAAATAAAAATGTTTTAAAATATACACATTCTGAAGGTTACAGCAGGTTTTACAGTACAAAACAAGCACTACTTTACAGCAATCATTGCCCTTTAAGGCCTGAAGGTGATACAGAGAAAGGAGTGCATCAAACAGTATAAGCTACGGTTTGTTTTCCTTTTCCTTTCTGGAGATGGAACGGATCAAAGGGTCCAATCCTTGATGTTTATGATGATGAACTGTTTCCGTAGAAATAACTGTTTCGTTATCAAATGCTAACAAAGTACTCCAACACCCTGGTTATTACTCTCTTCATTTATTTCAATAAGAGGTAAAATCAAGTTAATATGGATGGATTTAATCCTTAATTCATTGAAGATTTGAATTTATCTAAATTATAAATAGAAATTTATTTCCTGCCTCACAAAGAACAAACTCCAAATCAAAAAGAGAAGCCAATCAGATAATGCTCGTTAGGGAAGTAATCGTTCCTTGTTATGAGGATCACACAGCACACACTCATGTGAGTAAGATGTACGAGCTTCTATGAGTTACAGCAGGTGGCACACGTAGCTACCGTAGGGTTTAAACAGTTAATTATTCATTCCCAACCGTTGAACTGTATATTACAATAGTCGGTCACTTTGGGCTTGCTTCGGCTTTGTGTCCTCAAGGGAAGTACCGCTGTTACGGTTTGTAGCTGCATGTATATATGAAAGGCTGTGTACACAGAAACTGCAGTGGAACTTCTTCCTTCTACAGTATCCACAGAAATTGCGCGAGATTCCTGAAACCATCGGTTAAGAATAATATCTGAAGTCATAAATTTTGTTCTTTCGAACAGCATAACTTGTAACTGTATTTTCTTTCATTTTCTCAATATCCCCAGGGACTCAAAGGTAAACACACAGACATGTTTACTGCAGACCTGCATTTCGTCGGGAAAAGTTTTGAGGGTTTTGCCAAACTTTGTTAAAAGGGAGATATATTACAGAATTTGTTTTTTTACTGTCATTTATTTTTACGCTTCAGTATCTTCATGACAAATGATGTGGAGCAGAAAGACTTAGTGCGTTGTTCTTGACAAAGTTGCGATGTTTAATGAAGTGAAACTTGGCCAACAATTGAAAAATACTCAAGAGAACAAAATAACACTTTTTGGGTTTAGGTAATTAAAATTTTAATAATCCTTGAAATAAACAGTCAAACGAGAATATTTGAATCAAAAATGTTACTCAAGCTTTAAACATTTCATCGTAATGCCTTAAACTTCTTTACGCACATTGCGCAATTTAATCCGATCAGTGAATTAATCACCATCAGCACTACTGTTTCTTACGTCGTATCTGACGATTTGCGCAGCTTCATGTTTCGACAACTCAGTGATAATTTTCAGGCCATTAATACACGTAAAGTTAAAGTTACAGTTGCCAGGTAACTCGTCTGAAAAAAAGTGTTAAATATTCGCTTTGTTGGTGGATGGTAACTACCTCGCATTATATGCAGAAACACGAAAATTTAAACTATCTTGGTCTCAAAATTTTTTCGCACACTTGCTCTTTGCCTTTCCCCTTAGTCTTGGGTCTATAAGTATATAATTGCATGCATGGTACAGTCACGCGTCTTAATAATTTATTATCTCTACGTGGTCTTGAACCACTTTCCTGTAGAAGTTTTCTTTTTCTACAAGAACGTTTTGACTTTACATTAATTTTGAGGGTTTATATGTTACTTTTCCACCAAATTTTATGCAGGTGATCAAATAGAGAAGAATTGGATGGGGGGAACATGTAGCACTATTGGAGAAAGGAGAGGTGTATACAGGTTTGATGTGTATTGGACCGTACATCTTCTTGATAACCGAAGAATAAAATCCAACTAGATGCCAATTATTACTTTATTATGTTTATGTTAGGCTCAACATGTTTCAGGCACCATTATGCCCATCGTCAGGAGCTCACGACGATAGCGTTGGTTACCACATAGGCCGTCTGGTTCTCGAGTTGTTGCTGGTTGGAAGTTAAGTGCAGGCAGGATGGATGAGTGTCCGGACTGAAAGCTGTACAGACTTCGGTCCGGACATCAACGCTATCGTCGTGAGCTCATGATGATGGGCATAATGGTGCCCGAAACGTGTTGAGTATAACATAAGCATAATAAAGTAATAAGTGGCATCTAGTTGGATTTTATTCTTCAGTGTATACAGGGTTTTGATGGGGAAACCTGAGTGAAAGAGACCACTTGAAAGACCCAGGCGTAGATAATGGGGGATAATATTAAGATGGATTTTCAGGAAGTGGGATGTGGGGGATGGACTGGATGGATCTCGCTCAGGATAGGGTCAGGTGACGGGCATTTATAAATGCGGTAATGAACCTTCTGTTTCCATGAAATGCGGGGAATTTATTGACTAGCTGAGAACCGGTTAGCTCCTCAAGAAGGATTTTGCTGCATGGAGTAAGTATACACTAATTTCATTCAGAACTGCTCCGTGACCAACAGATTTTCCCTTTTGATAGGTATGTCAGTGAAAAGAGGGAGGCGCAAGTAACTGGCACATAGAACGGCTGTCAGGCCCAGCCTAGCTGTGTGCATGAATTAAACGTAAAAATTGCGCTGGTAATATACACGACATCACCTCGACATCAAAGTTTGAAATGTACCGTACTGAGAGAAGTCCTGCTGTGATCATATAATTACAGTATTAATTACTTGATAAAATTTTCTGACAACATAAACAAAGGATCAAACGCCATTTTTCCACCAAACCAAATCATCGGGTAATTTGTGAATTTCTTCAATCTGTATTAACCAAGAGGCTTGCAAATACAATTTTTCCATATCACCACCTCCTGCAACTGACATTAATCCAAGAGGTTTCCCTAGTAGAAGTATGTACGCATTGCTCGTTGCTTCCATTACAGCCACCCAACTACTCTAGCCTCATAGACATTAGTAACTAATGAATTCAATGAAACAGAGTCGTTCTTGATAAGCTAATAGTTGGTCAGCTGGTTCAGAATTCCCCACATTAATATAATTCGCATTTTCTTTCTGTTGTTACAAAAACCCACCATTTATCCCTGCCCTTACTCGTTTTAATCTAGTTCACGCTCCACGCTCTTTTGTCCTACTTGGCCATTAATATTCACTTAATGTTATCTCCCTATCTACACCTTGTTCTTCCCAGTGGCCTCTTTGTTTCAGGTTTACCCGTCAAAAATTCTGCACCCTTTTGTTTTCTCCCCCATACCTTCAACATACCCCGCCCATCTGACCTTCATTTATTCGATCGTGATAATGATGATGATGATGATAATAATAATAATAATAATAATCAAGAAGGTCATGATCTACTGGAGAATCCGTATGCGCCTACACACGGAAAATAAGCTAATAGAAACAGAAGACATAAAAATAAAATGTGGAATATTTCAAGGAGACTCACTGTCACCACTGCTGTTTTGCATTTGCTTAATCCCTCTCACTGAACAACTGAATAGGTTGACCACAGGATACGAAAATCACACAACAAAAACAAAAATATCACACCTACTTAATATAGATGATTTGAAGTTGATCGCTAAATCAGAGGAAGAGCTCCAAAAACAGTTACAAATAGTTAAAAACTTCAGTGATGATATCCATATGGAATTTGGACTTGAAAAATGTGCCAAGATTGCATTTAAAAGAGGCAGACTGGTTCACTCGATAAATTTAGTGACCGACATCAACAGAGAAATACAAGAGCTAGAACAGGGAAAAACGTACAAGTAACTCGGGATTGAGGAAAGTGAAGGCATACAGCATCAACAAATAAAAGAAAGATTGAAAAAGGAATAGAGAAGGAGATTAAGAATGATACTGAAATCTGAACTGAATGCCAGGAATAAAATTACAGCATTTGGAGCACTAGCTGTCGCAGTTTTGAGATACATTTTTGGTATAATTAACTGGAGAATTGAAGAAATAAAAAGATTGACAAGAAAACTAGAAAGATGCTAACAATGTATAAAATGCATCACCCAAAAGCTGAAATAGACAGGCTATATGTAAAGAGGAAAGAAGGAGGGAGAGGACTGGTACAAATCGAAGCTGCATATAAAGCAGAAATAATTAATATTGCAGAACACCTTAACACAAATTATAAAGAAGACCTGTTTGTAAATATTGTTAAATGCCACGAAAGCACCCAACCAAATAATAATTCAATAATTAAGGCAGCAGCAAAGATCACAGAAGAATTATGTCAACCAAATGAGAAGAGTGACGCAAAACAAGATGGAATACAACACACAAAAGCAAGATTGGGAGAGTCCCTAAAAAATGGAAAAACAAAGTAATGTATGGGCAGTACATTAGAAATATAGATAGAAAGCTTATTAGTGCAGAAGACACATTTCTCTGGC
>Ga0123355_10020075_pt1 | contig 10657 bp, 3 predicted proteins | sample TergutEmb28metaG_3_FD_89872 | JGI IMG/M metagenome (GOLD analysis project Ga0123355, IMG submission 89872) | Embiratermes neotenicus P1 segment gut microbial communities from Petit-Saut dam, French Guiana - Emb289 P1 | ecosystem: Host-associated > Arthropoda: Insects > Digestive system > Gut ... | reverse complement strand
CACCACCACCACCACCACCACCACCACCACCACCACCACTACCACCACCACCACCACCACCACCACCACCACCACCACCATCATAAATATAATCAAGGCTTAGAGGTCTTGTCCAGTGGCTTTACAAGCTGAAAGCATGTGTTTAAGTTGCGCATTAATGATTTTACATGGTTATAATACAAAAATTAAGTTCAATTTGAGAATAAGTGATGCCTGTGTGGATGCTTAGAGCAGGCATATTTTCACTTATGTTCATTTCTAATTTGGTGACTCCACTTGTTCATTATATGTATTACAGTGCAGTGCCTACTGTATGTCCCATAGGGTTTGATGGTGGTGGGGTTTGATATATACCATGATCCTTTATGATGGTTAAGATCAGTTGGAAGATTAGTGGCCTCTTTGGACAAACACATGAGTTGGTATTTCTTGGCAGTAGACCATCACAGCACAGGCGAGGAACTTAGCAACAGTATGTCCCTTAACATATGCAGTGAGTACAGAACTCCAAGAAGGAATTTATGAACATGACTGCTTGAATGCCCTTAGTTTTGTATGTGAAGTGGCTGTTCCATTTGATGTAAACAAGTTTAGACACAATACCTTTGCTGTGAAGACTATGCATTGAATGACATGATGCTGGTAAGGGTGAGAAGTATTTAATATGACTGCAATTTGTACCCAATCTCTTGTTTAAGTGACATTGCTATTAAGTACCAAGAATGCATGGAATTTCAGAGTACCATGCTGTCTGCACACTTTGTATATGGTGCATTGGCATGGGAATACTTTACCTAGAATTTTCCCTTACTACTGCTAACTATATTAAAGTAACATGGCATCATTTGTAGTTACAAAATTTTGATTATTTGAATTGCTATATTTCATAGCCATATAAAAGTATTAGTTTATCTTAAGTATTGTTCCAGTGTATATGCTGTGGTTGCTGCAGGAATCACTGTTGCTACAGTTGCCTATTTAATGAGGAGAATAAGCTTATGGTGTTATCGTGTCTGTATGTCCATCACTTCTATATGTTTTCTAATAATTTTTGAACCATTGTAATCCATTAGCATGAATGTTGAAGTACATATTGTGCTAAATGAGCCTACCCTGCTTTTCTACTCTTTGCTTTCTTACAGCTGATGATACCAACTTGGAAGCTGTGCAAACGCCTGAGGTGTAAGTGATGTTAATGCTGTTGCTATTGTAGAAGTGTAATATCTGGAATATGCAAGTTTTGTGAAGTATTTTTTTTATGGAATGTAAACAACAGACATGATAGCCATACAAAAATCTGTATCTAGCTTGTGGTTTGGTGGTGATAATTGGTGAACATTTGCAACTAGCCATGTTAAATTTTGCACAAAGATGACAATGTATGTACTTGACAAACTATGAATGAAATTATTTTATATATGGTGAGAGGTATGGTAGTGGTAACAGCATAAAATTTCAATATTACATCTGGCATATTTGTTGCAGTCTGTTCTAGTGGAAATTGTGCACAGAACTGGATCACTGAATAGTATAATTACTAATTAGTAGTAGCTGATAACCTGATCATGTAAACTGGACCATTCCAAAGGAAGTATACATTGTATGTTCTTCCTGGAACTTTTTGTTATTCTTTGACGGTACACAAAATTTTTCAAATAATGTATTTTTATATGGTATCCAAGAAAGAGCATATATAGTCATGTTTTAATATTCCTGTCTGCTTCTTTTTTAAAATCTACTCTGACACTCTGGCATTGTTTGCAGCAACAGTATTATTGCCCTCTGAAAAACTGACTGAAAGCAGTTCACATTTCCAACACCAGGTTTTTTTCTAGGATAATCATCAACTATTGAAAGAATGGAGAAATGAGTTTTGACATTGTACTGCTTATTGCTGACAGTTATCACTGTGTTTTTATATTCTTTTATTTCAGGCCACAGTGACTGATATTACTTGCAGTTTTTCTCAGGTGGTTTCTTTGGAGAGTCTTACAAATTCAGCTAATTCTGCTTTCTTGCACTTTCCTTTGTATTTCTGATCATCCTTCATTTGATATTACTTATCCTTGGCAGTTTAAAGTGCACTGTTCAGTAGCCTAAAATAATGACTATGTAACGTTTGTAAGTACTAGAACAAAAACCAAAAACCTTTTATTGCATTAGAATAACACATAAATGTTTCAGCCTGTGCAATGTCACCATTAGTGTTGCTGCCGGTGCATGTATTAGTTTCGTATCAGTGTCAGTATGAATATGTCTGTCGTGTACATTAAAACTATTTCAAAATAATCTGATACAAAATTAGTGTTGGCACTTGTAGTGTCACCAGCCACATATTGTTAAGCTGCTCTGATCTGTATCTGTACTTGTTTAATAGTACTGTCTGTCAAAGTTCCAATGCAATGGTATAACCAGCTAAAGAAGGCCTAGTTCAAGTGGAGTGCTGATGCAAACAATATGGAAGTGCATTACTGCATGTGTGTCAAAGGTTTTATGTAGCATGGAACTAGAACTTCTAAACTTAGCAGTGTTTACCAGTTAAGTCTGTGGTTTGAAGGACTGTAGTTCTAAAATGAGTTGCTACATAAATCTGTCACTTAATTTTAAGCTCATGGTTCCGTGCATCATAATTCAATGTTAATAAAAATCCAACCAGATGCAACAATATGCAGATATTTATTTACTGCAAAGTCACTCTACATGTTTCGGGTGTCGCAGCACCCATCATCAGGAGTACTAAAAACTGTAACCGCAGCCTCCGGTACAGGTCATAATATCGGTACAGCTACTTCCCTCCAATGTGGCCTAATCATGTTGGAGGGAAGTAGCTGTACCAATATTATGACCTGTACCGGAGGCTGTGGTTACAGTTTTTAGTACTCCTGATGATGGGTGCTGTGACATCCGAAACATGTAGAGTGACTTCGCAGTAAATAAATATCTGCATATTGTTGCATCTGTTGGATTTTTATTAATATCTGACACTTAATGTTCCAAGCTAATTTTACCTGTCATCAAATTACTACAACAAAGACAGAGATACATTATTAGCTACTGTGTTTTTCATCTTGAAGTGTAAGGGCTTAAAACTGTGAATGGGTTATCTAAGCAAGCTGGTAGATCCAACTCAGATAATGGATTGTGACAGACCAATAACAGCAGTGTGTGGAAATACAGTGGTGGGTTACAGGGGAGTTAGGCTTTCCATTGATGGAGGCACGTGCTAGCAGCAGTCCATGGCAGTACTGTAATATAGACATCACTCCATAGAATTTAACTATTAAATTATATAATATAGTTGTATGTAGCCTACTGTGTGTGTGTGTGTGTGTGTGTGTTTACATATTAAGGTACTATGTGTGCACAGACCCTTCACTCTTATCCTCATTACTTACACCCAGAGACAGTTTTGAGGTCAGAAGAGGGCTGGTGACTTTTGAATGGTGCTTTTATGTTCAATGTATGTTGTATTTGGTGGCAGCAGTAAGCTAGCTAAGAGTTAGTTTTGCAAGCTAATAATTGGCCGCATGACTCCATGTCATTGGTAGGGGGTTGAAAGTGCAGTGGACACAGTATCTGTGTTTAGAGGCATATGGGCAGCCCTTTAACATACCTAGTATTGCCTATGGTTGAGACAAGACTGTACATTGTTACAGCACTGATGTCAGCTAATAGAAACATTGATAGCAAGACTGATGTGACCATGAAAGTTTAAATGTCTGTTACAAAAAATGTTGTGTTAACAGACATGCAATAAAAGTTGGTTGGTTTCAGAAACTGCGTTTATTAAGACTCAGTTCTTCTAGAATGCGTCTCTGTAACACTGGGTCAGTAAAATTACCAAAGATCTTCTTTCTTTTATCTTCGTAGTTGCACCTTGCATATTGATAGTATTAAGTCCTTTATTTGTCCAACTAATGCACACAAATTATTATAAAATTGTTAAACAGTTAAAATCGTTTAAGATTATAATAGTTGCTCCAGAATGTTTCAGTTTACATAAACCATCATCAGGGAGCTCTCAGCCTGTGCATTGGTAAAGTTACAACGTTGACTTCGGTTACATATCGTTATTTGAAGTTATTGGTATTGTGGCTGCATATGTGGCCACAATACCGGTAAATTCAAATTACGATATGTAACCAAAGTCAACATTGTAACTTTAGCGAAGCACAGGCTGAGAGCTCCCCGATGATGATTTATGTAAACCGAAACATGTTGGACCAACTACTATAATTTTAAACGATTTTAACTGTTTAACAATTTTATAATAATTGTGTGCATTAGTTGGACAAATAAAGGACTTAATACCAAAGATCTTGTTACCTTCATCATCAAAGATCAATGAGTCTTCGTGGTCTGCTGGACTCTTGATGTTGAAGGCTCTACCTTCCTTCAAACATCCCCGAACCATTCGCCCAACAGCACAGCTTCACGTTCCAGAACATGTGACTCCTCAGTAACACCGCTGTGAGAACTCCATCATGTATATTATTAAAAGTTGCACAGTATGAGAAATTTAAGAATGTACTGTTTTTAATTAATAAAAGTTTTACCATTCTTGTAGCAGTCATTGTTACTAATTAGCTGCAAAGGGCTCTATTAATGTGTTTGCAGGAGCATTAAAGAAGTACAAGGAACACAACCTAGGATGTCTTCCACAGAAGATTCTGATCTATCGAGATGGTGTAGGAAATGAGCAGTTCCCCTATGCTCATGAATAAGAAGTTGCTACACTCAAGGTATGGTATGTTTGTATTTCATACGTTCATGCTGTTGGTGACAAATGTTGTGTTCTTATGGAATCTGATGCCTGGGTTTAATACCTCAGTTTTATGACACACCTGAAACCTAGAAACCAAAATTAGTTCTTAGGTTCAGGCCACGAAAACCGAAGGACAAGAGCATGCAATCTGTGTTCTTTTCTTAATGTGAGAGACCTAACTTTCACACCCATACAAAACATTTTGGTAATGAAGATTTTAAACCCTGTTTTTGTGCAAATATACTGTTGGTGTAATCACTTTGCTGTGTTTTTAGAAACAACTTGTGCAGGTTTATGGAGAGAATGACTGTAAGATGGCCTTTATAATTGTGAACAAGCATATCAATATGAGGCTGTTCTATAATTGGAGTAACCCACCCCCAGGCACAGTGGCTGATGATGTCATCACTCTCCCCGAGAGGTAAGTAACAAACGGTGATGCTCTGACACGTAGCATATTGTTACTGCAAAAACAGATGCCTCTCACATGAACCTACATTTATTACCTAAGGTCTTGATTTCCTATTGTATCTTTCTTTTTGTTAACTAACTGTGCTATAAACGAATGGATTTCAGTTTATTCTTGTGTGGTGTCTGTTGCACATGCATTTTAAGCTATTTTATACTGATATTGAAGAAAATATTGCGGGTCAACTGTGTGTTTTCTGTGTGAATAACATGTGAGAAATGATCCTCATATGTTTATCTATGGCTGTGATACTAGTCTCATGTGTTGGTGTATTGCTGTGATGAAACTGTGAATCTGTTATCCTATTCCTAATGATCTGGAAGAAAGCAATGATTGTTTTAGAGTAGTGATTTAGTTTTTACCTGGAATATTGAAGTAACGTTTTACAGTGTAATCATTTGAAAGCCTCCCATAAGGAGAGGTTTTAGGCTTTTGCAACGGTGTTGTTGAGGTGTGTTACTCTGGGTTGTGACACAGTGTCACTGCTTGACACCAGTGACAGTGTCACATCCCCAAAGAACAAAGACCTTCCCATGATTTATTGAAGCTTTCAGGCGTAACAGACGGACACTTGTGTTGAGTTTGCTTGTAAAGATTTAGACTTGTAACAGAACCAGCAGCCAAGAGTGTACACATAGTCATGTGGTGGACAAAGCGGCAATGTTGTGGACGTTTCTCCAAGTACTTCAGTTTCTTCATTACTTAATAATGCTGTAATTTCTCATTTTTTGATAGAAATTTCTTGTATGACATTGTTGTGTGAATTTATAGCATAAAAATTGATCCATGCTGTATATCCATGCTACATCAATTAAATTGTTGCTTGATCACTTAATCTTATGTTGTGACTGCTAGAATATGGAGTACTTAGTAATTTCAAAATGGCAGAGCCACAAGACAAATAGCTGCTGCTGGGTATGCACCTCACTTCGGTTAAACGGGCTGATTATGAAGTTGAATAAATATCTTACTTTATGAATGGTGACTGTCAGTTTTGGAGGAGTCTGTAGTATATGCTGCTACATTCAGTTTTTAAAAAACACTGGTATATGTTCATCTATTTGCCTGCATAAGAACATTTCACCATTTTGACCTCAATATAGAGATGTGATGCTATGTGTTCCAAGGGAGAAAATTTGATAAAGAATGTTTGTACAATTCAGGTATGACTTCTTTTTGGTGTCACATTCACCACTTCAGGGCACTGTAACCCCGACATCATACAATGTTATCAGCGACAATTCAGGATTGAGTCCTGACATGATGCAGAGGCTTACCTACAAACTAACACATTTGTACTTCAATTGGAGTGTAAGTACTGGAGAACTAAGCCATTTTGCAGTGTTTGTATGGTTAAAAGAGCCATAAAAAAAGTGTGTTGCATGTCATTATGTCATTGGTCTCAACTTGACATTTCTTACTTTCCAGATGGTTCCATTGTACAAATATTTTCTGCAGATATTGTTACTAGTTTTATGGACTGCTTTTTAAAGAATTTCAAAGTAATTTTTTGCATATACTTTAGACCTTGCTTCTCTGCTGCATGAATTATTTTATTTTTCCATAATTTCCATTCTCATTTCCCATATTTTGATGCACTGGTTTTTGTGACACAGGTGCTGTATGTCGGATGCTTACAAAGTGTCCACTTCTGCTTCTTGTTTTATGTAACATTGTCAGTATGTAATGTTGAAAGTATGATGAGTGGTGATTGATTAATTGGAAAGGTTTTTGAAGGAGGTTCTCGTTTAACTGTGTCAGTATTAGTCTGAAGAGACTGAGAATAACCACAGAAAACATTGGTCAGAGTAACAAGTGTTCCAGTTGAAATGTAAATCACATGTTTCCCATATGCAAGTCCAGAGATTTACCACTATGCCAACCTCCTTGGTCCTCTTCTGCTATTGAAGTGATGTGGACTATCAGGAAGAGCCTGAAGCGAATGTCCATTAAGGCTAATGTGATATATATAATGTTCCAGCACTTTGTTCTTGAAACTACTTCCACTTTTGATGGAATGTATACAAGTTGTGTGTGTGTGTGTGTGTGTGTGTGTGTGTGTGTGTGGATGTAAAGGACATTTCACTCTTGCATAATAATCATATGAGTGAATTGAATTAAACATGAATTTTTTAAACAGGTGGCTCTTTTAAAATGGGGCAAAATTTTATATCAGAGTAAGCTGAACTCCTGCAACACTACTGTTTCCAGTACTGAATACTCCCCATGTAGTGTATGAACTTGCAATGGCAACTCCCAGGCAGGAGCTCTGCCTCTGGGTCATTAGAAGTCGGTGCATTCCTGAATGACACATTTAACAACTGGCATGTTGCTTGGCCCCCATATTCGTTGGACTTAATGCCACATGATTTCTATGTCAGGTTGGTGAAAACGTTGTTTATTCAACATTCCATTAACATTCAGACTTTAAGGCCAAGATTGACATGGCGTTCTTGCAAATTACCCCAGAGCTGCTTGATGAAATGTGAGGCAAATGGCATTCCAATGTGAACCCTTGAGCATGCTACGGGACTGATTTTGCAGAATAAAGCTCCTGTTTATGCTGCCTTTTTATGCCAAATATTAAGCAATAAATTTAAGAGATTATATTTCATCAACATTTTGCAGTACATTTTGAACATATACCTACTGAAATATTTATTACAATACAACCAACAAAGTGCACAATGTTCTGTAAAATACAGTAAAACGGTATTAATATTTGTCCCTACATGTTTTGGCCATACCTGGCTATGGTCAGGACAGCAATCCTTACATCTTAAGCATTCTGTACCATCCAGGATGTACTGATTTTTCCCCTGGGGATGACCAGGATTGGCAAAAACATGCTGGAACCCATACTGACAGTTATATCGTATTTTGTATGTTATTTGTCTTATGTTGGTTTTATTGGGATAAATATTTCACACCATTTTACTTTTATCCATATCCAAACAGCTTAGTTTGTATAATGCTTTTATTTATATACATATCAACCTTTTGTGTTACAAGATACCTTCTCTGTTTGGGTCTGAATTTATTTGTTTGTTTTGTTCGTTTGATACTGTTAATGAAGAGGTACTTTACACCATTTCAACAGCTGTAGGTATGAGCATGTAGCTTTGTAACAATGGAGTTAATATCTTAAATTTGGGCAGTACATGTTTCTGTATAATGATCCATTATTGAGGTTGATTGGCTAGTGAAAGTTCTTGGTTAGACTGTTCTTGGACTTATATGCAGATGACAATCCTCTGTGCATTTTTAGGCATTTGTGTCATTATTTCTGTGATATTGCAGGGAACAGTGCGAGTGCTTGCTCCTTGTCAGTATGCCCGCAGGTTGGCATATCTAGTGAGTCAGGCTTGCTGTAACTAATTATATTTAAACTGTAATTATGTTTAAGTAGGGAATTTTAACTACAAAGTGCATCATACCACCACTCTGTTTCTTCTTTGAATTGCATTCAGTTAATTAGTTGTTAGTTTATCACATAAAGTAGTTTGGGGCCTCTGATCACTGAGTCCTCCCACCGCCGTTTTGTTTGGCGTACATTTCTGTGTAAATGTACAGTAGATTTCTTAAGTTGTTGATTTCTATTTATGTATCAGCTGTAGGATGAGGCACTTCTAATTTGTTGTAACAGTGAGTTTTTCCAGTTTTCTGTAAATATTTTGTTATAACCTATTCCATAGACTTTTTCAGTAATATTTTTTACTGTTAATAATATTCATATCTGTTTCTTTCACAACGTTTCTTTTTGTAAGTTACCTCTGTTTCTGGGAAGGAAATTCACAGGCTTCCATCTTTAAATTCATGTTGGTGAATTCTTAAAAATTCTTTATTAATACCAAAAGAGGAAGTTTAAAACTGTCACAGGATCAACATCTGCTCTCCCATAGCAGGTAGAAGCTCTTTTTAGGGAAAATATTTAAAAATTAGTTAAACACTACCAGTCTTTTAGAACATGATTAAACTTATTTTTTGAAAGACTATTACAACTTTTCTTCTACCAGGTACCAGGAGGGGTCCTTATAATACATTTTAAGGGTTGCAAGTTGTGACATCCAGCCTTGTCAGGGTGTTGTAGGATGTAAGTTGGCTATCAAGATAATCAAGTCATAGGGACAACAGCGGCTCTTACTGTATAAAGGGGAACAGTTTAGTGTATATGTAATAAAAAATGAAGTGCCTTGCAAGTGGTATATGCATCTTGGAAGGCTACAAATTTATTTATACAAATGTGAGGGGCAACTAATAGCAAGACAATTCAGTGGAGAAACTAACAGCCTGTTTGGTATTTTCTTTGACTTATCACAATGAAGGCAATGTTCCCAGACACCATGCTTTTAGTAAGATTAAATAGAATAAGATGAATGATGTATAATCTGCAGGAATGCCACCACATTCCAGGGCAGCCAAAGGACGAATAAGTAGGTGGGAAACATTTGCAACTTAATATTTGTGAGTTAATAAACCCTAAAAAGTAAATCTGAAACATGACCTTGAAGAGGAAGTTTAATTTTACTAAGTAATTAATTACTCAAGAACGTGAAACACTAAATGCATAGATCCTTGATATTTTATAAGGTGTAATACTGTGGTCCAAAGTACCTATTATGAGTAAAGGAGTCTGTTGAAGATGACAACCCAGGATCTTGTTGCCAGACTACAGGATCAGTAAGATAAATATTTGTATAGTTGTAAGTTTAAAGATGTATCTGAAGGCACATACCAAACATTAAGTAAAAGGTTGTTTGAAAGATATGTACTATTTATAAAATGCTTTGTTTGTGGCATTTTTAGTAGTATAACTAAATTATTTGGTTTTGTAATATAAAACCTATATAGCTTATGCAACTGTGTAACATAAGTTATGCCCTTGATAATGGTCCTAGGATCAAAATATATTAGACCATAATATATATAATAGCTCCATGAATGTTATGACTGAGTGGCTATTCTATAAGTAAAATGTAGGATATTTTACAGCGCACGTATATAATGCACTGTTTGCAACTTCTTCTTTTGTAAGACTGGCCTAAAGGTACACACCTAAAGGGAAGTAAGAACAAGGCAGCACATTTGCTGAAACTTCTAGAATATATTATAATTACATCATCTATATTACTGTACAACATACACAGAGTACAATGCTCACCTAGTCTGTATGCTTGTACACAGTCAACAACACTGTATTACAGCACAGAAAGAGAATGTTTAAAACAGTGTGCATATTTTTTTAAAATACAGAGACAATAATCTTAGACACTAACATTGCTGATATGTCTGTTGTACATCACATTCTCGAACAGTTGATATGTTTGATTTTTCAGATATCCCTTCCCCCCCCCCCCATTATTAAAACTGTGCTTGTAGTGGGGTTTTTTTTCTTTTGGTTATTATAGTTTTTTTTTTGTGTT
>Ga0123355_10020074_pt1 | contig 10657 bp, 7 predicted proteins | sample TergutEmb28metaG_3_FD_89872 | JGI IMG/M metagenome (GOLD analysis project Ga0123355, IMG submission 89872) | Embiratermes neotenicus P1 segment gut microbial communities from Petit-Saut dam, French Guiana - Emb289 P1 | ecosystem: Host-associated > Arthropoda: Insects > Digestive system > Gut ... | reverse complement strand
TGCAACGGTTTACTATGCGCAATATCCCCCAATTTTTAACTTTCCTACTTCCCAAAAACAAACGAACTGTTTTATTTAAAAACAAAACAAAAAAAAAAAAAAAAAAACCCCGGAGGACGTGCAATCAGTGATTCCTGTGTCAGCGATATACTGCATGTGATCATTTTCAAATAGTGAATGTGCTTATACAATTACACTCCTAATAAACATGACAACAGACAGTAACGATATATATTGGGTTTCTTGGGGTCCGTTTCTTTTGTTCAGCATTCAATCACACAACATCATTGATTAATTGCAATACACATTACTTATAGAATTCCTAGCGTCTGTCAAGAAATAGTGGACCCAGAACACATAATTACAATACAAAACTTTTATATCACGACTCCAAATTATCGTTGACGAAGTCGATAATATCTTCACACATGTATCCACGTTCGGTAGCACCACAGAAAGCACCATCCAGTGCCACATATAATGTACATTTCCGTGTGCCGCACAATTTAAAAAGTTTCACAAAACCATAGGGACTGACTTCATTATAATAGCTACGCCCGCTCGGAGGTTACGAGTCTATGAACAACCTATACAACATCTGCCATGACTGTATGAGTTTAGTGTATGTTGAATGGGTGGACTGTGGCCACCATAGCCATGCGAGACGTGGGGACAAACAGAAACGACCTAATGCGTTCGACTGAACCATCATGGCTACAAAGTCTCAAACATTTAAGTTTCTTTTGTGCTCTTTTCTTTTGTCGTCGGACGAGATCAAAACACCGATATATCTCTACAAGTAATTCCGCTGCCGGCGGTTTTTAGGCGCGTCCGCGTGGAACAACTCAGCTACCACTGGACGGACTTTTAATAAATTTTACATTTGAGTATTTTTCGTAAAGCTGTCGAGAAAATTCCGGTTTCATTAAATTCTGACAAGAATAATGAGTGCTTTACATGCAGACCGATTCACATTTTTTATCATAACTCGCTGAATTCTTCTTAGAACGAGAAATGATCCAGACAAAAGTTGTAGAGAAAATCAAAACACGCATCTTGTGTTCAGTAACATTTTTCCAAAAAACCGTGCCGTTTGTGAGATAATGTTGAAAATATTGTAGAACGTGGCAGGGCACATAAGAATACGGCGCTTTCGGGTTGCATGCTGGATACCTAAGGCTACAAATACACTCTCCCAATATGTAACACTTAATGTTTTTCAACTGCAACAGTGGTTACGCGAACACGCCTCAGTGTTGTGTCCACGTTCATTGTCTATTTTTTTTAATATCTTCCAGGATGATAGCTGACGTCACAACAGAAATCAGACATAAAAGGAAATACCTGATTTATGTAAACTAAATAAAAGAAAAGTAAGATTTATGGTTTTGCTCTTTGTAAACTTAATCATTCTGGATTTCGCTAACTGCATAAAGTGTCATTAATGTCGGTATTATCGGTTGGCATAACGCAGTCTTTTTTTATACAACAGGCTTTGGCAACAGTCCGTAATCACGAAGAAGTCATATTCGTAATTAGGATCCTATAATCAAATCTGTAACCGTTACAGACTTGATTAGCAGATTTTTCATTTAACAACATGAGCTAAAACAGTAAATTCATCCATTCTAATGAGGGTAAACGATTGCATTGGTGTTATATCGTGTGACAGAATATCGCACTTACATTTCAAACTGTGTTGCTGTATTAGTTGTGTTTCGGTGCATTGTTGGGTCCTATCAGAGACCGAAAATATGTTGCAGATTTGTATTTGAACTTTCAACGCTGATATTTACCTGTATTTTTTATAAACAATCAGTCCGTACCGCGCAGTAAACACACCCCATCTCAGTTATAAAAACCAGTCAGTTAATGTTGTATAAGGAAATAATCGCTTTTTATTCAGATCCACACAAAACACATACATACACTGTGGGGGCAGAACGTAGCATTGTTGAATGTTACACTGGTGGCACATATAGAAACCAATAGGCTAAAGAGGATTAAATCCCTGTTATAAAACCAATTAGTTAATGTTGTATTGGGAAATAATTGCTGTTTATCAGATCCACACAAAACACATAAACACACTGTGGGGGCAAAATGTAGAATTGTTGAATGTACAACTGGTGGTACATACAGAAAACACTGGGCTTCATTGCTTGCTGTCTTTATTTCATATTAAAACTGTCGGCGCTTTTGTCTCGAAAAACTGACAATAAACTGACCGAATGTTTGTGCAATATCGGTCAGTCGGTGTGTCACTTGACATGTAACAGCGGAAGAGAAGATGAAGAGATTTTTATAAAATTTAATGTTAGGGCGTTTGATTTTTACTGTTTGTAATTTTCGCTTCACATCACACAAAGTAATGGACACTTCCCACTAGCAAGGCGCCTCTTTACGCCCACGCAGGACTCGCAGTTGCTGTGTGTATATTTGGCGGCAAGAACAATCTTTTGAACAAATAAAAAAAACTAATTCTAATTTTTTATTTCATTAGATTCTTCCCAAAGTGTTTCAGCTTTGAAAAATAAATAAAACCGTGTGAAAGTACCGAAATTGTCGGTCTGTGCGTGCATTCCATAGCATAGGCCGTTGTTCTTCCGTGATGTTATGCACAGTAGGTTGGTGGTTGATCTACCGACATTTCTGGACACCCTATCTACTCCAACTTTCAGTCAGGCAGTCCAAGAAGAACGTACTGCCGGACCGTTGAAGATGGGACCAATAGGCTGTCCCTAAACGACGGTAAACTATTACCGTCCTACTCTGTGTAACATCACGGAAGAGCGAAGGCCTCAACTACTCTGTTGCGGAAGCCCAACTTGTTCTGTTCCCTCCGACCGCAGTAACCGGTACGGACTGACATAAGCAGTAACCGGTACGGACTGACATAAACAGTAACCGGTACGGACTGACAAACAGTAACCGGTACGGACTGACATAAACAGTAACCGGTACGGACTGACAAACAGTAACCGGTACGGACTGACATAAACAATAACCGGTACGGACTGACAAACAGTAACCGGTACGGACTGACATAAACAATAACCGGTACGGAATGACAAACAGTAACCGGTATGGACTGACATAAACAGTAACCGGTACGGACTCACATGAACACACATTCACTGTCTTACAATAAAACCAACAGAAGCACTAATTTCTCAAATTTATTTTTGTAATAGGACTCTAAATGTTTCGGACAGTATCTCTGTCCATCATCAGGAGTCTAGCACTGTACACACAGCAATAGGTATAGGTCGTACTGGCATGTCACAAATGTTACATAAAAACTTAAAACAGTAAAAATATTCCACAAAATGCAATCGGTTCTGCCGATACAGTAAAATTCTCTGTTTATGTGTCGCTTATGCTGACTGCTTGCTAGCGGGATCAGGATGGAACTGGTTCAGTTGCATCGCTGGTGGGGTATTTATCGGCTGGTCTAGTGGTAAGTGATGTATGCAATGTGCCATGGATCAGATGATATATGGGATTATGTTCACCTGTGCGCTGCGCCAAAATAAGCTGCTCGTGTTGGTGATATGTCTGGATATATATGGATGTTCATGTGGTAACAACAGTGAGGTTTGGTTGATGTTTCAATAAGATCATGGTGTTACTTAAGGGGCCGTATTCATGCTTGTAGTTTAGGATGTGTATACACCAGTAATTTTACTCATTTTTGAAATTTCAGTATGACCTATACTTATTGCTGTGTGTACCTTGCTAGACTCCTGATGATGGACAGAGATACTGTCCGAAACATGTACAGTACTATTCCAAAAATAAATTTGAGAAATTAGTGCTTCTCGTTGGTTTTATTATAAGAATATATCATGATGCACGGTCCTCAGAATATCAAACACATCCACATGTATTTGGATTTCCTGATTGAACAGAGAAATATCTATTGCCTTACAAACCCGGAAGTCGCCATAAACTAATAAATAAAACAAAAGTAAACTGTGTCTATACACAACTGTAAGTAATTATAAGTTCAAATGACTGTCAGCGACATGTTTCAGCTTTTTTAAAGCCATCTTCAGGCTGATGACATATCAAGGAAGGAACATTTGTGTTACAGTGAGATGTTGTGTTACATACAGTTATACTAATTACAATTTTGATATACTGTACATATTATGTAATTATAATTATATTAATTACAATCTTTCAACATAGAATTATAAGGGGTATTTCATTAATTATAATTGATATATTACGATATATAATTGTAATGAAACTTTGGGTTCCATGAAATGCGGGGAATTTCTTGACTAGCTGCAAACCAGGTAGCTTCTCAAGAAGGACTCTTCACCGTGGAGTAAGTAAGTAAATAAGTAATTAATATATTATGCATGTATAACTATATTCATTATAATAATTATGGTCGTTTTACATAAAATTATAATGGTATTATATTAAAATTGTTTTCAAGCTGTACTGTAAGCTGTTAGCACAATGAAAAATTAAAACTCATTTAACACTATACAGTATGTTGACCGCTTTGTGGAGGTGTTTTGATGTGGGCTGGCAGAGTTTGAGATTAATGGGCAGTGCGAGTGTGTCAGACCGCAAAATGTATTGTGGTGTAATGTTTTGGGTGTATAGTTGTATGTACTGGTTGGTTGTATATTTAGAATGTGATTATGTTACTTATACAATTCACAGTTTAACTTTGCGAAATGTATGATGTTCGTTCTTATAAATGTAGCAGTTGATTTTCAGTAGCCTGCAGTGTTACACAGGTATGGGGTGCATAACGACGTTTTGGTTGACAGACTGCATATACGACGGTGGTCGCATAATATATTATATATAATGATATATATCATAACTAATCATATCATATCATATTATATGGCATCATATCATATCATATCATATCATATAACATGTCATATCTATCATATATTATGTTATTTTATATTATATTACATATTTTATTTTTCTTATCCTTCTAACTTTTGATTGGTAGGCAGCTTTCCATCTGAACTGTTGTCAGCCATTCTCTGCATTGCAGTAAAACTGTCAGCTGCTGTGTTTCTGCTGCCTTGCTTTAAGTACTGCAGTCCAGCTCTTCCTACGGTTTTTTCCCCAATATTGCTCCTTCAAGGGTGTTTACTGCAAACTCTTTATGTCTAATTATATGCCATATTCTTGAGTGGCGTCTATTTTTTAAAATTTTGAAGTGTTATTTCTTCTTTCGTCCTTTGAAAAACTTCACAATTCTTTATTCTGTCCATTTTATTTTTAACATTCCTCTCCAGCTCCATGTTTCAAATGCATTTAAGACCCTCTCTTTGTTTCCCTAGGGTCCCTGTTTCTGATCCACAAACAGCAATAGTCCAAATACAACTTTTTATAAGTTTTTTTCATTTCCAAACTAAGGTTATTCGAACAAAATAATTTTCTATTACTAAACACAACTTTAGCTTCTTTAAATGGTCAAAAACAATCATATGCCAATTTATTACAATTTAAAAAGTAGCTTGAGATAAAGCCTGACTTTTCTTTTCCTTATTTAATGTTGTTTCTGAATTATGTTCAGATTTCCACTTAGCTGCAACATTGGCTGTGGAAACATAGAACAAATATAATGGCTGACAAAATTATGTGTGGTTAGGGGCTGGTGTGCTAACATGAAGTATTAAAATGCAGAACTTAATAATCCAGCTTATGAATATCAACAAGACAGACAATGTACATATATAGTAACACTGTGGTGCACTCATGCAACTATTGTTGCTGTGCAAAACCAATAAGTATTACATAACCCTATTATGAACAAGTGTTTGTAGCATTAGTTATCATGCACCTTATTGCCACCTGTGGTCTGTCCAGTTCTATGTTAGTTTCCTTATTATCTCAAATAGCACAGGTTTTGAAAAAAAAATGTTGTTGAATGTAAAATGTGTGTTTTAATTATCTGTACAACACATTTATTATTCTAAGAAGAATTGAGCAAGATATGATCAAAAATATATATTGGTCTTCATTTAAGTACACGTTATTCTCGTCCAGTTTAAATGAAACTTGAATTTTCTGGACAGATTTCCTAAAAATTCACAAACATCAAAGTTCATGAAAATCCATCCAGAAGGAGCTTAGTTGTTCCATGCAGATGGATGCAGACAGAGATGATAAAGGTAATAGTCGCTTTTCTGAATTTGCAAACACACCTAAAAATAATGCCATCAAAGCACGTTTAATACTGCAATGGGTTTGCATAACTTGCAAAGAAATACAGCATTTATGTACGATTAATTCCAACACCATGTGACTGTATTCTTATGCTGTGAACATGGTGTGTAACACAACCAAATTCATATCAGGACAGAGTAAGACAGGATGGAAATTTTCACCAAAAGAACCAAGTAACATTTCTGTTCTCATTGTCAGGGGTGAAGAAGAAATTCTCTGGGTTTTCATCTCCAACACAGCAGATAACTAAAACAAGGTTTTTCATGAGAAGGTGATAGTTTTGTAGGTGGTATAAATTATCGACCTCTTATTTAATCCAAATGTACATTTATAGTTAACCTTTATTCTAAACATCCCATTGTGATAATATATGAAGTGTAAAGAAGTAAAGTGGCAGTTACAACAAAATTGTTTATTTTTTCAGAGACTTAGTTTACTTTCCAACATTTTGGCCAGCCTGGACATCTTCAGGTAATATACCCATGTTTGAAATACCTGGGAGGAAATTAGTAGCATAAGGTATTACAAAATGATATGAGATGTCATTTTTACATGAAATAGCAGTAATAAATAAGGTTATGTTATAAGAATAAATCTTGAAGTAGGAGATATTGCAGCTGTTTGGAGTTCTTTGTTCACTGATTTTAGGTTATGTTCAGGTGCTCGATTATGGTGTATAATATTACTTTGTGAAGTGGTTTGCAGACAATGTTGGCTGATATTACAGTACAGCAAAATTAACCTGTAAGAGATACATTTAAACACCAAGTGTATCTCATAATGGCTTGAGTTTTTTTTCCCCTTGGCATGGACATTTAAATTGGTATGACATAAACACACACAGACCCCAGCATAGGCATGCTGGGCCATTTGCTAGTACATTTTGTAGACCAGCATACTCTGCATAGGACGATGAAGGGTCATTATTAAAATAACATTAAATTCTTCTTGCTACTCTTAATACTCCAGACATTCAAGTTACACTAAGAATTTGCAGAGTAGCCTATATATTATAGAGTATACATGGAATCTGACAAAATTTGTGCACTTCCTTGTGTTTTAAACCTATATATTTACGATTGTATGCAGTAATTGTCAGTAATAAAGTCAACCATTTATAAAAATGGTTGCCTGCTACATTAAGTGATGTAACAGAATGATAGTATTTGATGAAACTTTACACCTCTGTTCCAGTAAATGTGGACATATGTTATACATTATGAGAAAGAGCAATCCTACTTACAGCAGCTGTACAGCATATCATACAGTTGGCACAGATAACCTGCACAGTATACACATTTCTATGAGTCAACTACATGCAATTCAGATTATCTAGGGCATCCCAGTAGTGGCTCACATTGCCATTTACAGCAGAGGTATGAGACATAATACAGTTGGCAGACTGTGTATTTACCCAACTATAGGACAACACCCCTTCACAATTCCAATTTTCAGGAACATTCATGTACACAAAATGTTTAAGGCTTTGCTTTGTTATAAGGTGACAATTCTCTTTTTGATTCACCACTCGTCAGTAACTTCTTGGTTCTCTCAAGACCTGGGTGAGTGGCAGAATGCATGATACAGTAAAGCACTAGGTGTACTTCAGAATATTACTTTACTATCTCCAAAACTTTTGGTTTGGTTTCTGCTGGATGGCAAATTCTATAATTTTATTCTGTTTGTTAAACTGTTTCACATGCACATGGTAGTGAGTGTTTAGCTTTCAGATTTGGCATCTTCTGTTCATGCTCTTATTTGTCTCAACTGAAGACAGACACACAGCAAGTCTCTGAAATGTCAAAACTTACATGTTTTATTTTGAGGCATGTGTACCAGAGTAGGCAGTTTATAACATATGTCCATGCAGTCATATCCAGGGTCTTTCAGAATAAGAAGCTGATAACACCTCAACCACACCTCACATATGCTGTGTACGGAAGTATGAAGCTGATTACACACCTGTATCCAGCACCAAAGTTAAGAAAGCATGACACTTTTTCATTCCCCTACATAGTCTTGTGGCAGGCGCAGTAAATTTACTGTTTCCTTCAATTATGGTACAGCATAAAATTACTACAATCTGATTCGTGGATTCATTAAAATGTGTAAACCAAAAGGTAGATGACATTAGAAAATGGGCCATTTTATTCCTAAAGGAATGCGGTGAATCTGTTGGTAAAAATAACAGTTTATTGTAATTCCTGCATAACCAGAAAGGGTTTCTTTCTCGTAAATGTTGATATACACATCAGAGTAACTGATTTTATCATTGTACAGTGCCATCAATATGAAGACTATCAGCAGATACAATAACAAATAAAACACAAATATAATACAGTAATCTCGTATCATTGTGAAAACCTTGATATTGTGAAATTGCACTAGTCAGAATAAAGTAGACAATGATGTATGTCTGTTTTAATGACATACAACAATCTTGACACTTAATAATTGTGGTTCATACATGCAACATACCCAGTTCAGGTGAAATGAAACTAACTACAGTAACTGGATATATAGTTTCTCTCAGTTCTTCCAGAAAAGATCATGTCAGGGCTTTAATTGCTAGTGCTGCAGTATGGGATCACTCCAACTATGTGTTACTTGGCACAGAAAGTCTATGATTTCAACAAATGACAGACAGAAAAGGAAATCATGGACAAATTTCACCAAAATGGAAAATAAATATGCATGGAAACATATTGGAACTAATAAAATTGAGCCTTAAATTATGTAGATATTCATAAATCCCTTAAAATCCCAGAGGTTACTATACTGACCACTGCGCTTAATATCAAAAGGAATTCCCATAACATCTGCGTTTGTTTTCCATTAGAATCACACAATATAATTCTCAACATTTAAACACATTACCTCACAGGCGGCATAAAGTGGGGAAACTTTCCTCAACATAATGTGGGTGTGACTGGTGAAGCAACCAAGGCACTTATAACAGAGAATGAACCCAAAAATTTAAAGTAATTTATCCAAATCAGAAAATTACTTTTAGTGTGAATGAACTGTCTCATGTGTTATTCTGCTAGTCCCTCTCCACAGAATCTCCTTCATTGATCCCATTTACATCTTACAAATCAAAATGTGAAACACATTTCATACTTCTTTTGAATTTTATTCTACTAATATTTTACAGAAACTGTGTTTTTGCATTTACAATTTATTCTGAATATGAAGTACACTGACCTACTGTTATATGAGACTGCTGAAAAGCATTGTATTATGTTACAGTTGCTGCAGTTACCTCTTCTGTCTTGGGTTTGTTAGGGTTGTTCATCAGTAACCAGTCAGCAAGCCAAACTACAGGGTCAACAGGTTTCACTTTACATAGTTGAGCCAACCCTTCAAGCAAAGTGGGTTTCACACTTTCTGCTAAGTAATCTGTCACTGCTTCTCCAATCACCAGAGGTTCTAGAATCACTGAAAGTAAATTCATAACATATAGATGGTACTGGGGCAGGGGCATGTGGTGTGGCTGCCATGAGCAATAAAGTCCAATGGGTTGTAAAATGGGTGGCAAAATAAATAGTGCATACGAAGAAAATTTATTTTCTGCTCTTAACAAATTTTAGATCATTTGGCCAAATAGGAGTAAAATCAATAAACAATTGTGATTATTTTAATGTTTGTAATTTTTCATACAGGTGGCCATTGTGATGACCCACCCTGGATGCAAAAATCCTAACTGTGCCAATGACTGGGGCGAACTCGTCTCTAGAATGCGGTATTCATACTGGACAGGTAAAAGTTGAAAGAAGATGGGTATGATGTACTGAGGTTTGATATGAAAAGCATGGCAAGATTTTAGATTCTGAGGAGAGTACTGGTGAAGGTTCAAGTTTTGTGGAATAAAACAATGTCGCTTGGTATATCAAGATGCTGTTTTGTCCCAGAAGACTTCAATCTTTAGGAATTTGCATAGTTTATGTAAGAGTGTAGTCATGTTTCTCTTGATATAAAAAGGTATCAAGAAAATCAGACAGAATCACAAAGAATTGAAGAGGAACTTGTGTTGTTGATCTTATGGAGGCACAGAATGTCAAAAGAGAATGATAGAAATGCTTTCACATTCCAATAATGAAATTGGTCTCACATACATATAAAACTAAATAAATAAGCATGTCACACAATCAGAATCTGTAACAATGATAAAACACCTATCAATTAAATCAATTTAAAGTGCTTCACAACTTAACTGCTCAGGAGTACTGTTGCTGTGAAGTACTGGGAAGGGCACAGGATCATTCTATACCTTAAAATGCTTTATAGACTAGCAGAAAATAATTAAATAATAATAATAATAATAATTAAAAACAAAAAAGAGAAAACATGCACGCTGATAGATGTGGCAATACCCGCAGACAGAAATGTTGTGCAAAAGGAAGCAGAAAAGAAGTTAAAATACAAGAGTTTATGTATAGAG
>Ga0123355_10020073_pt1 | contig 10657 bp, 4 predicted proteins | sample TergutEmb28metaG_3_FD_89872 | JGI IMG/M metagenome (GOLD analysis project Ga0123355, IMG submission 89872) | Embiratermes neotenicus P1 segment gut microbial communities from Petit-Saut dam, French Guiana - Emb289 P1 | ecosystem: Host-associated > Arthropoda: Insects > Digestive system > Gut ... | reverse complement strand
ACGTAGCCACCTGAAACTGATACAGTAACCTCACAATAGATGGCTCTATATATCCCTCAGAGCATTTTGCATTTGGCGCGGTCTTTGTATGTCAAGCCGGAAACTTATGGACCCACCTACGTAATTTACCAACTTAAGTGTCATTTTCTTACATTGCTTTCGTTTTCGCTCTTCTAAAATTTTAAATCTCGCCTTAAATTACTTGCTTCATAAATCCTGAAGATGGATGCAGTTGGCTTCTCCGAAACGTCCGTAACTGTGTAAACTAGATATGGCACAGTATCCCACAAGACAGTTTCTTCAACCTTTTCGTAAGAATCTCAAATGTCACATGATAGCATTAAGTATGTGAAAATGGAAAATACAAAAACTGCAGTACAGATATGCGTCGCTTAACGACGGGGATACGTTCTGAGAAATGCGTCGTTAGGCGCTTTCGTCGTTGTGCGAAAGTGTACCTACATAAACCTAGACGGTATAGCCTACTACACACTTAGGCTACATGGTATAGCCTATTGCACCTAGGCTACAACCCTGTACAGCATGTTACTGTACTGAATACTGTAGGCAATTGTAAGGCAATGATAAGTATTATAATAAAATATTATATTATAATCTTATGGGATCGCCGTCATATATGCCCTCCGTCGTTGACCGAAACGTCGTTATGGGACGCATACCTGTAGATGCAAGCCAGACGCGCGACAGTTCGTATTAACTGTGCTGGCCTAAGTGCTCACGGTTCACCTAACGCTCCGCCACAGAGTGGAACATGTTTTAAACGTACGAAAAAAACCCATTTGGGTTCATATGTTTTGCCACTGTTATATGAGAACGGTCTTTCTGTTGTGTTCAAATTGATATGGTTAACACGCGGGCCGCTCATATTACCACACGAGCTCGGCAAACATGGCTGACATGAAGGCTGTGACATCAGTTTCGCAACAACGTTACCTACACAATAGCCAGGTGCAGTCCGGACGAATCATAACACAGCGCTCCTGTTTTAAATGAGAGGAAAGCTGCGTCAGATTCATAAGATGAAATATGAGGAAAAAATATGTGACAGTTGTGTGTAGCTCGGCCACGAATATGCAAGGTACGAAAGGTGGAAGGATTAGGCAGTAAACCTTTATTTGGCACGTGCCTGTTTCGAATCTTGGCTGAGACACCGTTATTTTGAGTGTTGTAATTTTAACCCTTAACCTGCTAACGTGGAGAATATGGTGAGCTCCTAATAATGTCAGCACATGGCAGATAGGATTTAACTCGGCGTTTAAAAGTTAAATAAGGAAATACCACTGTGTTTGTGCATGACTCATAAGGTCACCGTCAAACACAACTCCATTAACAAGTGCATCGAAGCATGTAACTTGTAATTAGCAGAATGTTTTACTTTAATTATCAACCAACAAACGCACTTACATAAAATTTCACATTATTAATTAAAGTGATTCTACGAAATGCACAGTGCAACAATAAAAATAACAGAATGTTGTTATACAATACATGTAGTTGTGTTTGACGGTAATCTTATTAATTAGAGCGCTGTTTTCCAGAGTATGCTCCGTGCATCCCTTGGGGTCTGCGACGAGTTCCCAGGAGATTCACGGATACATTTCTGTAACGGTTATTTGAAATTCACTTATTTTTTAAATTAAAAGAATAAAGTTTTTTAAACGTAATCTAGGAACTTCTGTAATTGGCGATCCGTTTACTTCGTGTGACCATTAGAATATCTAGTTAAGAAATCCCCTGTACCCACGAAACGAGCGACAGTCAATTTGATTAAGGTCAAATCGTGCAATGCATGCTTACGTATGCTCTACCTTTTAGTTTCCGTTCAAATTGATCGTCGCTGATTATTCTAGCGCTGCACGCTATGCAATCTGAGATACTTTGAGCACTGTACAACAAAGCACACAATTGTATGGAGGGAACGCAGTCATACTTCAATATAATCGCAACTTTTCACCTGCTCTCTTGGTGTCTGAGATTATCTAAAGAAGTTGGTCCAGAACTATAAGCCTTCTAAGATATTAATATGACCAAAGCAATGAGAGCGGAATTTTGTCGTATTCATTAATACACGCAGACAGGTTACAAGGCAGTACCTTAGAATTATTCAAGACCGTCCCTTCTTATTTTGAAGTTTTCCGTTCCGTGCATTCTCATAGATAAATCCTCATATATACCAACTGAATACACATATAGTGCTTTTCTACCTAAATGATGGCTTGACTTCCATCAAGTTTTCCTGCGAAAAGACACTAAAACGTAGTACGTATGGTAGAATTTCGCCGCCACCAGCCAAAGTGATTTGGCAAATCTAATTATAGCAAGGACTCAAGGATTTGCAGAACAATCGTTTGATTCAATCCCAATTTTGGATAAGAGTAAAAATATGTATTCTATTCTGTAAAACTAAATATTATGTAAGAATAACTAACAAAATAAGAGATACAAACTTAATCAAACTCTGCCAAAGTGTAATATAAGTTATTTAAATAATTAACTTGCCATTCTCTCTCTCTCTCTCTCTCTCTCTATTGAATAGCAGTCAATATGCCTTACCTTGAATAAACAATAGACGGCACAGCATCGTAGTATTGTTAAAACAATCTTTGTGATAATTATATTCAATCACTATAATTCTTCAATCGTAGATACGTGATGGCCGTTAACTAATTTGTTAGCGAGTGAGGACGTTTACCGGGTCGCGCTAAGCTTTATAGAGAAGAGCTGACAAGTCATGCATTCTTAAGGGTATAATGATCTGATCAAGTCACTGCCAGGTTCAAGCTAATTAGTATTGCTGACTTTAGCGGTTGTGACTGAAAGATCTCTTCCTGGATTCAAAGTATTAAAATTTCGAAGTTTCTATCTAATACAAATACATGTGTAAATTTGACATGCATTACACATATATAGTTATATAATAACATATTTACCACATTCCTCTCAAATGCGTCGGTGTGCTATACACCATCTCCAAGGATGGCTACTATTATTTCTGCTCAAAACCACCGTGTTTTTCCAAAATTGTTATCTATTGTGACTTGCGTCATAGAATATAAAATGCACACAGCATTTTATAATCTTATATACAGTGATTGGAATAGTTTACTATAATAATTGTTGCTTAGTTAAAAACCTCAAAACGTATAATTAAACACATCTATTTATATTGCGTTATATATTTTGGCTCTGGGCGCCTGCAGTTATGCGGTGTGCGCTGTGTTGTGACAGTGCATATCCATCGTGTGTAGTGGTGGTGGTGGAGGAGGAGGAGGAGGAGGAAGAAGGGAAAGAAGAAGAGTAGTGTCTTTCTGGTTCATTTTTAACAATAATGCTAACCGTGGCGGTTGCAGTGCAGCACATACCTTATACCGGCTAGTTGAACTGGTGCCTCTGTAAGGGTCTTCGTCAACATTTTATCTGCAACAGAAGCGTATCACATGTACACGTACATGAGGACGGTGGAAATAAACTGTATGGATTAGACTGTAACTGCAGGGGCTGACAGATAGTATAGAAAACCCCACCTTTCATTGAAACCGATAGTCAATATCGTGTTCACAAAAGCCCTCCACCGGATCATATTCAGAGCAAGGCAAATTCGGCTCAAACACCCACCCATTTTGTCTGTTTAAACTCTTGCTTTTATCCCACCTATCAGTTGCTCTGCCAGAGATCTGGCCTATTCCACCCTCTTCCTATACCTCCATTGCCTTCTGTGTGTGCCAATCATCTACCCTCATGGTGGAGGCAGCAGGCTTCTCAGAAAAGTCGGCAGTCTTTATATCGCAGAAGAAAACATTCTTCATATATACACTACGTCTTAAAATTCCGTTTTAATATTATTACATTTTCCTAACTCTCCCAAAGTTTTCCTCGTTTCAGGCTTTCCCATTAAACGTATTTGTACTATTTTATTTCCCTAATGAGTGCCGTAGCTTTAGTAAATTAATTATGCTTTGAGATCCATTGTGTTCTGGGATGTTACACTCTGTCTTTGTGCAAGTAATGGCCAACGGCACAGTCAGATCTCAGACGATCTGCATCTTTAGCAGAACTGCGGTGGAAACCTCAATTTGCGTGAATCTCTCCTTCCTTTGGTTATTATAACACTGTTGTTTTAAGAGGCCAATGTACAGTGCAGTACGAAGTTCCGCGTTACGTAACTTTCTGTAGCCTCCGGTTGCTTCCCAACTCTTAGTTTAAAATTCCACGCTCAGCATTTTATTCTCAGAGATCCTTTTTTTTTTCTTCTTTTTTTTTTTCTTTCAGTGTGTTGTCCCTTAATTAACTACAGCTTCTAGTGGGCTATTTTAAATGTCGAGTTTTAAAGAAGAACTGTTGGCTGTCTTTACAGTCGCCTATTAAGTTGGCATGCCACTGAAATGAGTGAGCAATGCCACGCTGCAACGGCCCAAACTGAAGGGTGTTTCCAAATGGTTACGACTACGGACTGATATTTGAGGAAGCTTGAGGACGATACTCGGCCTGGTTCCACGCAATTCTGACGTTTACAAACGTTTCCTTACTTGACGCATTCAAACTATTGGATATTTAAACAGAATTGGCCACTACTGTTTCCTTTCACATTCGTTTAGTCACTCACACATAACAATAGTTGTTCCACCCGAAGCTGTATAAACCAGTGATATGTCTGATCACGGACGAAATGTGGAAATCAGTACAGTTGGCTTTCCGTTCAAGATAAGATTCGCCAGATTCTCGAAGACTAAATGGAAGTTATAGTGTGCCAGTGTTCCTTGTGTGGATACAGTAGGGCATTTTGGGACTTTATAGCCCATACATAAGGATAGTTTTGTATAAAAGAGACAATGCAAATGAAATTTCCCTTCACCTTGCATTGGGAAGAGGGGCGGGAGCGTCAATCCAATATATGAGAAAGACGGTTACAATTTTTTGTGCTAAAATATCAGGTCAAATTTATGAAAGTAAATTACTTGTTGCGACCTGAGTTGCCTTTGGCCAATATGTAATTTTTGGATGGATGAACAAATTTTGTGGGTCTGTTTTGAAGGCAGGGAAATTTATAACCTCGAAATGTAAATGTTGGCATGTTTGATGTATAAATTCGTTACAGAATTTGCCTTTGTCAATAATTCAGGAAGAACAGGACAAAGAGCTTCTGGTTTTATGGAAAATATTGTCATCTGCCGCAGGCTAAATAAAGTTTGATATGGAGAAGCGATACGATTCTAAATTTAAACTTGGCTGTAGATATTTTGAGAAGTAGGTAGAAGGTGGCTGAAGACATCAGTCGCTGTAGACTGCCTGCAGTGTGTTATGGAAAGAAGCCTTAAAGGTAGAGAGAGAGGGGAGTAACAAATGAATACTAAAAGAGAAATCGTTAATTGGAAAAAATAGTGAAAATAAGAGTTTATGTCAAAGCGAAGAATTAGAGGTAAGAGCTACAAGGCATTTTAAATCACTAGAAACGACTGAACGTGTCCAATATAGTGCCAAACTAGACTTCTAAAGTAAATTATTGAAGATCGGAAACGTTTCACACGATTTAAATGATGACTAATGCTGATAATCCAATGCAGATACAAGTGGGTTAACCTTGAAGAATCTTTCCTTCTAATAGTTTTGCGCCGTTATCGGTGATTCGGAACATATCTTCGAAAAGTTGGATGTGTGTGGATAATAAATTGCAAAGTAATTGAAAGGAAACTGAATAGCCATTTTTAGGCACCTTATTACCTTATTAAGACATTTGATTGAAGCAAGCGAGGAAAAACAGCGAGATAAGTTTCTCGTGGCTTTTGTATGGTGTCCTGCCCTAGGCTCAAATATAGCGCCCTTCGAATACAAGTCAGGAACTTCGCACTTTCAGCTAGACTGATCAGTGAAGTCTGCGTAAAGGGATATTGGAAAGCAACACTTTGTAACTTAATTACATAAAAATAAAAGTGGTGCTGGAGAAATATGGATATCAGTTGGACCGACCGTGTGAGAAATGAAGAAGTAGCTATTACGTAGAGTCAAGGAGTAAAGGAATACCCTTCATAGAGTAAAAAAGAAGGAAGGATAACTGAGTTGGTCACACCTTGCATAGGTACTGCATTCTAAAACACATTATTGAAGGAAATATAGAAGTGATGGGACGACGAAGAAGAAGACGTAAACAGCTACCGGATGATCTTAAGAAAAAGAGAGGATATTGGAAATCGAAAGAGGGAACACTAGATTGCACTGTGTGGGAAACTCGTCTTAGAAGACAATATGGACCTCTCGTAAGACAGACTGCAGAACGGAGAGCGAGGCACAAGTACATTTTTAAAGTCAACAAAGAACCAACTTTTGTAATAGAGATGCAGCCATTGGCTGCCACATCGCCTGTGCATACTGGAATTTATTTGATTTCCTGTAGTTCCTCAAGGCAATGCCGGATAATAATGGAGAGAAAAAAAATTCACCAAATGGTAACAAAAACTTCTTGCTTTGTGTTTGCTACGTAATCTTATATTAATCTGATATAGTGGTGTCAAAATATACTGCGTTTAACCCTGGGGTTCCGTTTGCGACTTTTAGGGATTCCGTAAGGTTATTTATCTTAAGACTAAATCAGTAAATATAACTTAGATTCTTTGTACTTGCATTTTGGGTTTTCTCCAAATCTTTATCTCTGTGAATAATCAGCGCTCGGCTAATTTTCATTGTAAGTCACCAATAATGAATTTTTCGTAAATATGCCTAAATATATTTTTAAAAATCTTTGTTACGTTTTAGAAATTTTTATTTCATTTTTCACCCAAAAGTGCACTTTTACTAAAGAGTGATTTCGCGAACATTCAGATTAGTTATAAGGGCTCCTCCACAGATGATTCTGAAGATCTGTGCTCTAATCTAAAATATCTTGGCATTTTTTATAACGTCACTCAATCTGCGAGTTTCGAGCCATATTCTATGCATGGTGGGTCATAAGCAGGTGAGAAATAGAAGCTAAAATTATGATACTGTTATCAAATTAAAAACGTGTACAGGAGCGGATATTTGGCAGGAATTTAGTAGATAAATAGTAAATACACAATATGCGCTTGAAAGGATGAGGGGAAGATGGATTAAGGTGTTTCAGAATACGTAGACTCAAGTAGCAGACTTTTGTGAAAGTGACAACGATAATTCGAGGGGGTTTACAGAAGACAGGGTACTTCTTGAACAGCTTAGAGAATATCAGCATTTAATTATACTTATCTTCTTTGTGATATTGTCTGACAAACTTATCTGTTAAACCTAGATGATAATTTTTACGAAACATATTTTTGGTTTTTAAATTATGCTTGCAATAATGTAAATTATCAGGTGCAGCTGAAAGACCGTGTGATTACCCTCCACTCTTTCTGATATACGTTGATCGCTGAAGCGCCATTGTCTCACTTGAGTGCCAAATATAGACTCGGTCGTCTGGCGAACATCCAGTTAAATAAACATTTCGTTCGAGTACTTGTTCTCGCACAACGACCCCCAATCATTTACATTTATGTGCTGCGTACTTCAGCCTTTGTCTGCCAAATACTAAGTGTAGTGCTGTGATCTATTGTGCGGAACACTGGTTCCTCTTTTCCATTCAAACATTGATTGGGATGCATTGTTTTTTGAGAAGGATATAGAGAAAGCACAAACTTGATACAGGTTTTCTGTACGGGCGACATCGTGGTAAATAAAATCATAGTTCTGTACCAAGGCGTTATTACGCAACTATGTATATTAAAACCGCAAGCTTAGAGCATTCAATTTTTTGACAATATTTACAACGACTCGCTAAGGGGCTGGGCAGTTTTGTGTTTGAATCTCAGGGGAGGCGAGATTTTCCGGACCCTTCCAGGCCGGCCAAGATGCCCGTTTAGCTCCCTGTAAAATGGGTACCTGGTAACTTCGCCGGGGGTAAAGCGGCCGGGTTATGGCGGTGACTTCCAATCCCCTTTTAGCGCCGAGGTTGAGTGCTGATAGAGCAATGCATCTACTTCTCACTACCTGCTTGGTCTGTTGTGGCACAGCCGTTACCTTTTCAATATTCCCTAAGTAACAGCAAATTATATTTTTTCCAATAGGTAAGTAGGCATTATGAGACTGGCTGGGACTTCCTCGATGTAGTCCAATTTGCATTTCAATACGAGAAGCAATGCAGGGGTTTCCTCATGCACCGACCTAAATTTTCTTATGTCAGTGATGACGTTAAAGTTTCCTCCTATTGTTTGCACTGTGTCTGAACTTCTCTTATCTAACTGCCATACAATTACAGGTATTAGATGTTGCTAAATGCGTGTGGTATAAGGACTGAACAATTAAAGTACTCTTTATTGTAAAAATACTGTAACAAAGAATAATTCTATAGTTTGTTGTGTTTTAAAGATGGTTTATGAATCGCTCAGTTTACGTAAGACTGAGTGACATCATAAACAAAAACAAACAACAATGACGAAAGTTGTCTTTGTTTTAATATATTGAGCCCTCATATTTGTTCTTGGACAAACTTGGAAACACCACTAAAATCTAAATTCAGGTATAAAGCGTCTGGACTGATTTATGAACCTGGAGACTTCCAACTACGAATCAAGTGTGTTAACCGCAGGAGCGTGACGTTCATTTCCCAGGCTGCAATACTTTTCACAGACCAGGAGACGATTCCTGTTAGGAATGCGATAGATGCGCCTGTTGAAGAGGTCATGGTAAATGACGAGTTGCTACTATCCATCCTGAGTACCTTCGCACATTGCATTCGCTCACTACGTACTCCTGGATGTGCTTGATGTTTTAATTGTGTACTTGTATTTCGCTTATACCAATAGCAGTACAATATTTTCCCTTCTAGCCGGCAGTCTCCCACCCCCTCATATACAGGGATGGTTTCATGATCAGTGAACTGTATATTTTTTGCACAGAGAATATCAATATTTTACAAGCCAACTTATCAAATATATCTTCCTTTGCCTGTACGGTTTCAGTAATCCTTTAAAAAAATTCTGATACGAAATCTATTATCAGATTTGGGAGGGCAATGATATTTAACTTCTCTGACAGTAGAGGAATGTGCAGATTGAAGGAACGTCAAAGCACCAAAGTGAAAATTTTGGCGGAGCATTGGGAAGGCGAATAAGAGTATCAAAGAATGCTGCTGTTAAAACTTGTTGCATTGAGGGAAACGTAAAATGAAATTCATCTCTGCAAGGGAAGAAAAGAAAATTGAAAATTACATTTTCGAACTCTACGGCTGTGCCTTGACCCTGTTTTAATGTTTTAGGTGTTCTTTATGCACAGATGCAGTCCTACGTTAACTTAGACCGAGAAAATAACAATTTCCAACATTGGAAGTTACGCAATTTCCCAACAACTGCCGAAATGGAAATTGTTGTATTGGAAACACATTGTGAAATATTCCAAGAGATTTCGGCATAGTTTACAGAGTAGTAATAATCCTTTACTTTCTCTTAACTTATGGTATGTAATGCTTTCGTCATTCCTGTTTTCATATTTTCTCTTTATCTTTTCGTGTACGGCAGCCAGGGAAAGACAAGCCTGTTATCCTGAAACAGATAAGCTGTATCCATTACGTTTCTTTTGTTTGCTCGCGTTCGGTTTTTGCTTAATAAGTATGCGGCGCCACTGTAGGTGTAGTGAAGACATAGTTTATTTAAAATGGGTTTGGACATGGAACCGACACATTCGCTAATCACCGTGTTTGAAGCATAAAAATGTAAAATTCTTATTTAATTACAACAAGTAGTCTACTGGGGGTACTGCAGAGTAAACTATTTATAGACAATTAGGAACCCGAAATATATTTAAAGATTCAGTTTGTACCGCGCAGTAAACACACTTCGTTTCCGTTATAAAACCAAAGACGTGACGTTACGTAGGCGGAAAAAATCTATTGGATCTGAAATCGATGTAAAACAGTAATATACTGTTTGGGAACAATGTAGAATTTGTGAATGTTAAACATAGTAGCACACCTGGTAACCACTTTGCCTTACGGGGTTAAATAAGAGATTCTGACGAAATATATTTCATAGAAGCTGAAGACCAACTATTTTTTCATTCCTGAAGCTGTAAAGAATTATCTTGTTATGTAATACACTGACTAATTTAGTGCATTTTACACTAAAGAAAACAGGATTTCTAAGTGCAACCATTATATGATTTTTTTCCGTGGTGCAACAGCCCCTCGTGGACCAGGACCTCCTCATCGTCGAGGTTTCACGATCTCACTCACACACACCACACTCGGTAGGTGTTCTTTGTACGAGTGATCAGCTCGACACAGAGAACTCTACCTGACAACACACAACACTCACAACAGACAGACATCCATGCCTCCGGCGGGATTAGAACCCATAATCTCAGCAGGTGGGCGGCCGCAGACCTACGACTTAGACCGCGCGGCCGCTGGTATAACTTTATGATTAGCGTTGTGAATAAAAAGAGAAGGTTAATTGAAATAATCTAATGCATATTGGATCGTGCATCATGTGATAGTTGAAGAATTAGAGACCAACTTGATGTCACAATTTATTAAGTTTTATTTCACTTCTTCTATGCTCAACATGTTTCGGACATTAATACATCCATCATCAGGAGCCTGCGACTTTCCTATTGTATCACCACATTGGTTGTGTGT
>Ga0123355_10020072_pt1 | contig 10657 bp, 5 predicted proteins | sample TergutEmb28metaG_3_FD_89872 | JGI IMG/M metagenome (GOLD analysis project Ga0123355, IMG submission 89872) | Embiratermes neotenicus P1 segment gut microbial communities from Petit-Saut dam, French Guiana - Emb289 P1 | ecosystem: Host-associated > Arthropoda: Insects > Digestive system > Gut ... | reverse complement strand
GAAGAATGTTGGTCGGTGAAGATCCCAGGTCTGGACGACATTTTACATGAACAAACGACGACGACCACGTCTAGAGAGATCGTGCTGTGATTCGTGGAAATCGTCGTTTAACTGTCCGAGAAACTGCTGACGAAGTGGGCATCAGCATAGGATCTTGCCATGAAATTTTTACTGAAAAACTTCAGATGCGTCGCGTCAGTGTAAAATTCGTGCCACGTTTGTTGACTGACGATCAGAAAGAGAACCGCGTTGAAATCAGTAAGGAACTGCTTGCCAATGCAAATGGCAATGAAAACTTTCTTAAGAACACCATAACAGGAGATGAGACGTGGGTTTATGTGTATGATGTTGAAACCAAGATGCAATCGTCGATGTGGATGGTTATCCTCGAACAAAAAAGCACGGATGAGTCGGTCAAAGATCAAGGTGATGTTAGTTGTATTTTTTCATTGGAAAGGAATTGTCCATCATGAATTTGTACCACGTGGTCAGATGGTAAACAAACAGTTGTACCAGGAAGTTTTAGCGCGTTTGAGGGATGCTGTGCGCAGGAAGAGACCTGAATTGTGGGAAAACCAGACTTGGATGTTGCACCACGACAATGCACCGGCTCACGCGTCGCTCCTCATCGGCAGTTATCTGACAAAACATCAGACATCCGTTGTGCCCCATCCTCCCTATTCTCCGGACTTAGCCCCACCAGACTTTCTCCTGTTTCCCGAACTTAAAACCACTCTGAAAGAACGTCGTTTCCAAACCACAGAGATTCAGGAAAATGTGATAAGAGAACTGCGCGCCGTCACAGAAAGGGAGTTCCAAGAAGCATTCCAACAATGGAAGAAATGTTGGGAAAGGTGTATCGCCAGTAGAGGGGACTATTTTAAAGGGGACAGTACTTAAAATGATGTAAAAGAGCAATAATGTTTTTATAACAAAAGTTTGGTCTTTTTTTCAACACGCTTTGTATTTGGCAGTGCCCATAGGGAGACCCTGTCTGCAATGCAACACGAATGTAATGGAAGGGAGAGAAATCTAGTGTTTCACCTACCGACACTCTGAGTTTCTAAGATTATATAAGGTTAATAGTAGATGAACAAACTACGTGCATCGAACATGTTGATTAACAATGACAGGGGAAGACAGGAGTCCTCGAAGACGAACCCCGTCCTAGTGTCATTTTGTCCACAAAAATTCCAACATGAAGTGGCCTAGAAACGAACCTGTGCCTCCGAAGGCGATACTGAGGCATGACCACTTCAGCCATAGCCAGGTTATACAGGGGCTGAAATTTGAACCTAAGAATTCCAATAAATCTGGATCTGCACCTTCCGACAACATTTCTCGACAGACGTCGAAGCCGTTGTCTTGAAACATATAGCAGTATTGGCAAGTCCCCTTCGAAAACTTTCATTGTGGCGCAGCATGTAGACTGTTCTACAGTTTCCCCTCTCCCTCTTTTTTCCTGACTAAACCGTTCAACGAAATAATTTAACGCTGGAAATTTTTTCTACGGGAAACACCGGCCTTTTTTCTTTTCCGTGCCTTCAGTGCGCACCATACTTCACACTGAAAGGTCATATAATGGACGTTCTTAAATTGCGCGGGGACTTTCTAACATTACAATCCGTTATTTTGTCTGCTTACGTTCATAAGTGATGTGAACAATGCCTAATTTTAGGGAAAAATAAGTTTACTTATTTTTTTACACAACACTAAGACTTAATTCGAACTGTCACTGTTCTGTATATGTTTTTTTTTAATTTGTGGTAACGATGCAAGATTTATTTTTGCATAACTACTGGCCACATATTTTAAAAAACGCGTACTTTGCAAAAGTATTGGTAAAAACCTACAGTTTTCAAATACATAAACTTTACAGGCTTTTTGGGACCATCTAAGGTCCACGTGCAATAACAGACGACCAATGGGTTATGCTCTTTCCCATAGCTCAGGTATCAGTGGCCGCAACACAGCCGCGTTGTTGGCTAACGCTCCTACAGGTGCCAACAGCCTATTTTCCTAAAATATGGAATAGCATACAATGGCTGTTTTTATTACAGCAGCTCTTATTATTGTACTAAAGAGGTTAAACAGCAGAATGCAGACGTCAGCAGAAGGCTTTTTCATTGCGTCTCCGCCATGTGTCGGGGCGTTTTTCGTTCTGACGGAAATAGAAGTGTGAACGATATAAAAATGTGACAGTTATAACTTCATGCTATAAAAACCAGTTTTATGGAGTAAGATAGCAGAACGATAAGAAAATCAAGTGAGGGATTCGGCGACGTTAAGGAATGCCTTTCGCTTTAATTCACCAAGGAATAGTTACCGTACGTGAATGTTTCTTTCGACATAACACCGGGAAGTGTACATTACTCTTGTCAAACATCAGCGTGGAAATTTATAACTGATGCATTCAACCAAAAAGAATAGCTTCAGAACAGACAAACAACTTGAGCCAGGTTCATTACGCATATATATAACAGACAAAGAAGCAAAACAAAATAAACGCACAGACTGTATTAGTGCTATAAATACTTCTGTTTAGTTATTATGTAGTCAGTTTACTCTTCAGTTAACAATCAAATTAAGTAATATCTGGAACCAAATACTCGCTATAACCAACTTAATCCCTGTTCATGTAATTATCTAAACAAACTAAAAACTACTCAACTAACAACCCTCCAATCCATTAGCATGTGACAAACAACATATTTTTAATATCAACAAAGTCGACAAATAACTTTCCAGCAAAATAAATAAATCTTGAGTATCATTCTCTGGCCAGATATTCTTCTAAAAATCTAAATATCCCTAGAAAATCTCACTCTGTCAACAGTTAACCATCACAGAAACTGAATATCTCTGAAGTCAACTCATTTTCCGGCAACAACTATATAAATAGCAAATAAACAGCTCTGGAACCAACTCACTCTCTGGCCATATAATCTTTAACCAATCAAACAACTGTAGAAAAAAACTTGATTTTTTTTTGTCATCCAACATTTAACACACTATTAAATGTACGACACACTCACTCTCTAGCCACGTAACACTCGCACTGTAGCTGTAGCGAAACTATAGGTTCGGTGATCAGTAGGAATATGCTCTGTTAATTCGACTATAATTTCACACCTGTTCGAAACCTTTCGAGCACGTTCGGCGACGTTATATGCTCATTTCTTAAAGGTCTGCTTAGTAACATCGTCCCGGTTGCAGTCTTGAGGTCTCTTACGTACAGTATTTAAAAATCCTGAGTGTATAACTTATCCTTACATAACACATGCACCCTAAGTCAAATAGCATCGCTTAATAAGCATTCAGCTGGAAGTGTGAGTAATAAATCATCTTCAGGAGTCGGAAATAATTTATGATCATTAACTTACCCAGTACGAGTAACCCGAGATTCCTCAACCTACTGAAAATAAGATTGCACGACTGACTGACTGGTTAACTTCAATGAGCACAGCCTTCCTTGGTAAGACAATATTCAACTGATAAAATCTCCCACCTTTTCAAACCCCGAAGCTAATTAGGCCATGATTAGTTTCTCTCTTGATCCACTTGAATCAATGTAACACCCTTGAATTTAATTCCTTTTTGACCCATTTTAATATTATATCCTTTAATGTTATACTGTCATAATGTTTTATGTTCAAAGAGCTTCTTACTTCGAGTTGAAATGTTTTACCGATTGAATGACTGGCTTAAAGACAGAAGGACTAAAGAAATAATCAATTAACGAACCAACTGACAAAGTTACCAACTAATTCACTCACTGGAAGAGGGTATTATTTGAAAAGCTATTACGCATTGGCTTAACTGAAAATTTATCCAAATTTCGTGAAACGTCCAGATTGGCCAACTACAATATTCAATTTCTTCTTCTTCTTCTTACCCACGCATGTTGTACTTCACGCCCAAATAATCGCCCTAACAACAAGGGACCAAAAAAGTCTTCTGAAATATAAGAGGTTTCTTGAACTTTTTGTTTTTGCCAAAGCATGACAGCTTTATTGCATAGATGCCGTACAAAGAAAAAATATAAGAGATTCATATGGTACTTAGAAGTTTTGACGACGAAAAAGGAGAACTGTATTAATACATGCGAAAATTAACATATATGTCACAGGAAGGGGTCGTGGCTTATTGAAAGATTCCCGGCTCTTACGAAAACTCGTATCGACGGAATAGGAACGAGTACTGGAAGTCTCAGCGAAGAATCGAACTTGAGTCCTCGGGACTAAGGACGAACCCTAGCAAATAAACGGCCGTTGGTAATAGGGGCCTCTGTAATTACAAATGTAACACTACCTTCACTTCCTGAAACGCCCAACTTGAAGATTTCAACAAGTGTCACGCGACAAGTTATCACACAGAACACATCGTGACGACCAGAGACTTTAATGCACGATTAAGCACATAGCATAATAACCAAGGTTGAAAATTACACAACACGAAAGCGAATCCAATAAACCCGACATTTTCTCGCTATGCTAGATTGTTTCTTTTTTTTTTTTAAACTTAGTCGAAAATGTGAAAACCCAAGACAGGATTGTCCCAAGTGTCTCAGCCTCTTTTATGGTTTTCATAATACATACATTAATTCACGCAGTCTGCCCTTCCACACTGCTTTAGCCAAGCCCTGTTCAAATGCGTTGTTACCCCAAACTGGACGCTATGAAACGTTCATACTTGATAAGGCATGTTTAGACTATAAACATGATTAAGGGTCGTTTCTCCAAAATATGAACACGACAAAGAAATGAGGGATGAAAAATTTGGAAAATAAATCTTTAAAGATTTTAATAGGTTTTCCAAATCTGGTCTGAACCCAACCTCATGCAGGAAGAAACTTCAGATACACATATACGGAGAGGTCCAAATTTAACTCTTCGCCATCAGATTTGTACGTCCCTGTTATAAAGACAGCGTAAATATATCGTGGTATTTTCCTGCCAAGAAAAACCTGGCTAGGTTGGAGGGGTTAAAAGAAATTCTGTATCCTTAGAGTGTCGTTACTGCAGCACGGACAATGACCGGCATATGTCCATCTCACTTCATATCCTTGATGGCGATTATTTCTACTTGTTACAATCGCTTTCGAAAAGCAGATCAGAATGGCCTAGTTACGAAATGCTTCCCAGTTTGTGTGATACATGATGACTCTTGTGTTTTGACAACACTGCAGCCTCGTATCAACAGCCACATTGACGTAATATGATCTGTGAGATAAATCAACGTGACCGAAAAACAAATGTTTCCTCCGATGTTCTTTCAATGATACGACGATGGAATGGACAAAGAACTTAACAAGGCGTATTCATTATACAAGATCATTTTCCTGCTTTGTTAACTTCTTTACGTTACTGTTTGTAATGCAAGTGTGGCTTTTTTAAAAACCATTTATGGCAATGCAGTGAGGACCGTTCGAATTCGGGACCCGCGTAACTGACTCCCGAAGTTTTAGTCAACAACGACTATGATCGTTTTACTATTACTCAATTAAGATAGGGTACATAAGTTAGAGGTGGCCGGGATAGTGTAGTTGATATAGCGACTCGCTAGGGCCTGGACAGTCCGGGGTTTGAAACCCGATGAGGACGAAATTTTCCCTACCCATCAAGACCAACCGTGAGGCCCACACACCATCGTGCATAATGGGTACCTCCTTTCTTTTGCAGGGTTAAAGCGGCCGGGACGTCATGTTAACCACACACTCTATACAGAGCCGAGGTTAAAGAAAGAGTACAGTTATTACCTTACTCCCCCTCTGGGCCTTCATGGCCTGTTATATGGCGAACGTTACCTTGTAAGACTGATCCGCCTTACGTTAATGTATATTGCGCGGGATCTGAAAGTAGCCATACAAAAGCGCAATTACAAAAAAAACTGTATATTATCGGCAGAAGTTTTTGTCATACATAGAAGGAATGAAAAAGATAACTGAGAGTAGAAATCAGAAATATGTAAAGTAAATGGACAACAGGAACGAGAAATAAATAAGAAAAATAAATATTTAAATTGCCAGAAAAGTGGAAGAAAATAAATACAGATGTAGGGATTTGTATGCTGGGAGAAAGGAATGAGAAGAGAGAAACAAAGAGAGAGAGAGAGAGAGAGAGAGAGACAGAGAGAGATGAAGACATAGACAAATAGAGGAACGGAAAGAGTGAAGAATGACGAAAGACACTAAGGAGGGAAAGGAAAAAAAATGAAGAAAGACACGGAGATATATATAGAAAAATACAAGAAATAGAGGGTTAACGAAGACATACAGAAAAGAGCCACAGAAACAAGAGGCGGGACGGAAACGTGTAATAAGCCAGTAAACTGAATGTAAAAAATTCATTCAATCAGGAATATTATTCGCACAATATTTCCCTGGCCGAATTCTTCGCTCGTTCATTTTGCATATTGTCTTCTGAACTCAAACGAAAAGCTACTACACTTATGATGACACCAGTCGTGTTGTTTGTCAACGGTTCTCCGAAGGTACACTTCTGCTTGTGGTAGTAAGGAACATAAACCGACGAATTATGTCAGGTCTCTTGAAACATACCAAGAAAAACTGTCTCTTTTTTCAAAGTAACAAGAATCTTGGGACGCTCCAGACTAACTGAAATAATATTTGTAGGTTCAATTCATACCTCACAGAACACAACCTGCTCCTCGGTTACAAAGATAAAAAACGTAATCAACGAAGTGTAAAGGTATCACACCAATCTCCTAAGAGGGAATAAAAAAATTCATAACGTATGATTATTAACTTTATGGACTTTGTCCACTATCTGCTGTTGTACAAATACTAAAAAGTAAATAAAATACTACGTTTTGTGCACAGGGTCAGTCCTTGCTTGATGGAGGGAACAGATCCTGTCCCCGAAATGTGGTGTTAATTGACGTTCTATTAATTTAAAACGCCGGACGATGGGAAAAGTCCAGGAATTTAATGACTTTAAACGTGACATAATATCGTCTGAATCTTACAATCGTAACTCCAATGTTTGAGCTGTCAAAGTTGCGCGGGGATTATAGACAGCGCAGCCGCTTAAGATAACCTCATACACTTCACATTATATGTTAGTATTCCACTCCAGCGCATCCTCCATGGTTTAAGCTGTGTTAAGCGAAGCGGACTGGAGGTAATTTGCACGGACGATGACTGGTGATGTGAAAATTGGGCCAACTGACACGCTTTGACGTGTATCACACGGCAAGTCCTCAATTTTTCTGTTCACCTTTAGAATGACAAAGCACTTGCCTATGCTTTGGACTCTTGATTCTTCTGCAGATTTTATAAAGTGTCGGAATATGGAAACTTCTGATTAGAGCTGCAAAATTGTTGTGCAGATTATCCTCATACATAGTAAAATATCCGACATACTCATAAATGGAAATATTTCAAAGTCGTTTTGTGGCCTGGTAGGTTATGAAAATATGTAGTCTGGCAGATGGATACAAATGTTTCAGTGCTACATTCGACCAACATTTTCAGAATAAAATTACAAAAATACTCTTTCATACCTTTAATCTTACAGACCAGAGAAGCAGATGGTATTGGAATTACGAGAGGCAGGGCGCAAAACTGATGGATGTTGGTATTAATTTGTCTTTGATACAATGTCGAACAAAACACATGAGAAGGTAACAGAAGCCAAGTTTGTTATACATCTCGCCTGCCAATGAACACCATTCTCAGCCAAGTCTTTTTTTTTTTTAAGCACGTTCGTAAAATTGCGAAAAGCGACTGTTAGCTTATCATGTTTGTCTCTCAATATGTGTATCTGTCTGTTCTTCCGTCCGCCCGACCGCAAGGAACAACTCGGCTCCCACTGGGCGGATTTTCATGAAATCTGATGGGTGTTTTTCGAAAAATCTATCGAGGAAATTCAATTTTCATTAAAATCTGACAAAAATAATGGGTACTTTATATGAAGACCTATGTACATTTATGGTGATATCTTGCTTCTTTCTTTATAGAATGAGAAATATTTCAAACATTTGACGATAGGGCGCAAGCGTATAGCATGCTAGATAACTAAGACTACATATACACTCAGAATATTTAATATTTATTGATTTTACACTGGAACAATATTATACGAACCGCCTGAATATTACGTCCTACATAACTTCCCTGTATTCTTTTGTATAATTCGGAAAAATCCACTTAAAATGTCCGCTCTTGATACAAGCCACAATACACTAACAAGAATTTTAAATGAAGTGATCTAAAGACGGATCATAAATGAAATTAGGGTACTGGGGAAAATTTTAAAACACATCCCTGCAAAAAAACTCAACGAATTATTAGAACTTTGGGAAATAATAAGACAAAATTAGGTTTTATAGTTGCTGTAAATACAAAGGGTGATTTGTGGCATATTATCCTAACTTCTAATTTACTCTCAGTCAGAAATGTCATAAACCTAGATCTGAATCTCAATGCTGAGGAACTATGAATATTTGGAGGTAAGACGGCGTTTGTACGTGCAACACGACATGGCGCCTAGGACTATTAGCCATAGACTGAGAATATATGTCGATTATTGCTCCGCTGTTCGATGAATGGGTCATAGTTATCCACAGTACTGGTTACCCAATTCTCAAAAACACAAACCCAAATTTTTATTTTCCGTGGATGTACGTCAAGTTTCAGTTATACCAGCAAGGGTCTGGGACACGAAATGCAAAGCTTCGTTCACATTTTGAATTCCGCACCCCGCGTAAAGAACAATTTTCATGAAATGACGTAACCTACACCCTCGGCTTACTGACTTGCAAGAGGTGCATATTAAGGCTGACGGTGGTCACTTTGGTTGAAAACGAACAGCCAGAACTTACGGTAAGTACTTGTGAACTAATTTCTTTAATAACTTTGATCTGAGGTCTTCACAGCCATAAACATTAAACTACCTGCCTTTTGGAATGGTACTTCGTGACACATATGTACGGACTTCCTTTCGGAGAAACCCGCTGCGTCCATCATTGGGATGCAGACTGACGAGGGTAGAATGTTCTTCCGAAGGGTCTACCGGAATGCACAGCACCACATCTCATTCAACCGTAATATTAATTAATAAACGTGTTTATTTTACAGAGATCCACAGTATAATTACACGAATTTCTGGAACTAATCTCTTTATGTCTTCTTCAGAAATCTTTCTTTGCCATGTCTTAATTCCAGACCATGAAGATGTGACGAATCACAGATATACGGAAACATTGGCTTCCTACAGAGGAGCAAGAAATTCGTCGAATTCTTTAAAGCATTAAGCCTTCACAGATAGAATACGTAGACGTTTAGATACACAGCGCTGTTTGCACTTTACTATCTTCATCACGCGCAGCAGCATTCTACCATATCTTGTAGAAACAATGGCTTAGCGCGTTGGTTTGAAGCGTCTTCACAAAGACCTTCAGGCTTCTCAGTGGTAACAGATAATTTAGAGAGGGATTCTTCAGGGATTCCTGCGAATAAGGAGGTTAGATCTGTATTCGTTAGATAATTGATAGATTAGTTACCTACTTCATGTCTTTATTGTCTCTGTATTTCTTTTCATCGCTAGGACGTATTTTGCTTTCTTCTCCGCTTCGTAAGGCAGCCTGAACAGTGGTAAATGCTAGTAAGCTAGTTTTCCATTCTTCTATGGCTTATACTCTACGATCTCGTGTCAGTTTGCGCTTACCGTACTATTTATCAAAAGCAGATTTTGTCTGACGTCCTCGAAGACAAAGCTACGATGTTTAAGCTCTAGACGAAGAAAATCAAACAACCTTGACACAATTATGAAAGACAGACAGCTTAATTAAGGCTACAACTCTCAATTATTGCTCCAGGCAATCAATTCACTTTTGTTTTAGAATTCAAGAAAATATATTCATTTGATCTGTCAATTATTTTTGTTTTGAGACGTAAAGCACTAATTACTTGTTCTAAACGTTGGCGTCAAAATAATCGTGATTTGATGGCAGATTAGTGACAGTGAATTAGTTCACAAGTACGTAGGAAGAAGAGTGTTTTTACGTGGTGCTCTTTTGAAGGTTTTATAGCAGTAGTCTTATATTAATCACCTGTCATTAGTCTCACTAATCCAAAGTTAAAAACAAACTGTTGACGCTTGTCAATAACCTTATAAATTAATGCAGAGTGTTTAGAGTAAGTAAATGTGAATACAGAGTGTTCACATACTGAAAGACGAGACTGTATTAAAACACATAATGGCGACTAGAAGTGTAATCTAATGTACTAATCCTCATGCATTCCCATCTCAGTAACTTTTCCAAATGTCTTGAATTTAATATGCCATACCCCAAAAATTTTAATGTTCCATTCAGTACACATATGAATCCAACTTTTGACGTTTACCACTTTAAAGTCCAGTGGTTGCAACATGTGGCACCTGAACTTATATTCCACACACAATCTAAGTTTTTGTGCTTCCTATAATTCTCAGAATAACATTAACAGTCTAGTCTTTATAATGGATATGCAGTGTTTTTTCTGTGAATTGTAAAATATTATTATTTTTTTTTTAATTTTAAGAATCCGACACTGATTCCGAAAACATGAAATCGTCAGTTTCCCCCCCCCCCCCCCAAAAAAAAACAAAAAAAAGAATATTTTTCCCCGCCTAGTTGTATTTTATTTTTTTTT
>Ga0123355_10020071_pt1 | contig 10657 bp, 8 predicted proteins | sample TergutEmb28metaG_3_FD_89872 | JGI IMG/M metagenome (GOLD analysis project Ga0123355, IMG submission 89872) | Embiratermes neotenicus P1 segment gut microbial communities from Petit-Saut dam, French Guiana - Emb289 P1 | ecosystem: Host-associated > Arthropoda: Insects > Digestive system > Gut ... | reverse complement strand
CTCAGTATAATCTTAGTAATTAACCAACTTAATGCACAAAATATTGTTTTATAATAAGTTTATTATATGCCTCTACATGTTTCGAGCACTATGTGCTCGTCATCAGGAGGTCAAAATTGTATTATACAGCATCTGGTATCATCACATCTGTAGGTGGCTTTCCGGTGCGTAGGACGTGCACCGGACGTGCACCGGACGGCCATCTAGAGTGTGTGATGATACCAGATACTGTATAATACAATTTTGGCCTCCTGATGATGAGCAAATAGTGCTCGAAATATGTAGAGGCATATAATAAACTTATTATAAAACAATATTTTGTGCATTAAGTTGGTTAATTACTAAGATTATAAAAATGTGACTTTAATTACATTACAGTTAGCATAGGGGAAGGCGATGCAGTCCCTTAATTTGTACAGAAAGTATAGGTTATTTTTGCAAATTCAATAGTACGAAATGACGTCTTGTTGAAGCCGAAGAGACTTCTGTCCCAACGGTAAATTCCAATTAGCCATCTGTACCAAAAATATCATAAATCCCTTGGTCCATTTCACGTGTTCTCTATAGAATTTGTAATAGGGCACCATTCCACTGTGGTCTGCCCTATCCAACCCTAACATAAATTTATTATAGCCAATTATTTCTGGCTTCATTTTTCACCCTTTCGTTTTTCTCTTTTCCGTGCCCACAAACTTTGCTGTCAATAGGGTTGAAATAAGGTTTACATCTCGCTTATTTCTTTATACTTGTAGCAGAATGTGACCTTTACATAAGTAAGCGGGTAATCATTTTTCAAATATTTTCTTTCTCCCTTCATTTCAAGTTACGCTAAACACGTACTACTTTTTTATCACCCAGTATCATTGCAATCTGTCCGAGGACATTCAGCAATCGTGTTTGACGGTCACTATTAATGGTATGTAGGAAACACATCCAGTGATGTATCTCCTATATTACGCTCAATCACACTGATTGGGTATGGTTCCTCATTCACGAGGTTTTCTAGAACACACACTACGACGCACCACAGACGGTAGGAATCCTCTGGACGAGTGATCAGTTCGTCGCAGAGACCTCTATCTGACAACACAAAACACTCACAACAGACAAACATCCATGCCCCCGGTGTGATTCGAACCCACAATCCCAGCATGCGAGCGGCCGTAGACCTACGCCTTAGACCGCGCGGCCACTAGTACCGGCGTCATACTACTCACGAGGTAAATATTAGGTGTGGACCAATTTCCTGGTCCCTCCGCTGTCCTGATGTAACGTCTTTCATATTTATTCTTGTACCGGGGTAATACCGATAGTAATGAAACTGTAAAGCCGTCGCCAATAAAGTATCATCCTTGCGGACAGTAACCTCACAACAAACATGCGAACTGTATTCTTCTGAAATCTCAATCTATAAGTCTGTCCGTTGTCTTCGACATCCTGTTCTTTCAAAAGTTGTAAAAAATAACTGAGAAAAATTATTTTCTAGCACCAAATGTTCTTCAAAATATTATTGTTAATGAAATAAAGAAATTTACACAGGCTCTAATGAATTGCGTTTTTAAACAACGCATACATTTCGTAACAGTATGGAAAGCTAGTTTCATCTCCAAATTCAGAAGAGTCCGCCATTTATTTCTAACCTCGGCCAGATGAATCCAATTCGTACCCAAAACAGTAATATTCATCTTAATATTTATTTTACACATATGTGTAGAATACCGAAGGCATTGCTTCCACAGTTACTAAACAATTTGTTTTCCTTTTTCAGGAAATTATAAGACGAACCAAAATTTGGTGGCGGAAAGCTGAATGATTGGTTTCTTTGACGACGGATTTAATCAGTTTTCCCAAATTATTCGGTACACAAGACAGGAGCGTTTGAAATTAATCTAATACGCTGAAGTGATATCTAGATGCTGAGATGATCCTAATGATAATACATGTGAGTGAATGTCAATTTGACTGACTGGATAATGCTAATAGCTGCTTGTGTTAGATGATGAACTACTTTACCAATACGGTTAGTTATATGTGGATTTTAACACTGAGGTTTACCGAGTGTGGCGCTATGACATTTAGGCCCTCCTCTGTTTCAGAACGCATATGAACATAAACGTCCTGGTCACAAGCGAAATTCTTAGTCAGGTACTCTATGCAACAGCGAAAACAACTGTAAATATTTTATACAACGACGCCATTAAGTGTAAGGGACTTGCTAAAAGCTAGAATAGTAAATGCAGAATTATTCGTATCCGGACAAGAGAAGTCAGCAAAATTACAGGTCTGCATTGCCAGCTTTAAGAGCACGTCATAGAGCTTTAAGCTAAGCGGACATGGAATTACGCCGAAAGTATGCGTTTGCACAAAAATGCAGCTCCGCGGAGAATGTAATGAATGTAAATATGTAGTTGTGTGTTTTCCCCTCCAGTACTAAAGACCTACAGTTTTTAAATTCAATGGAACAGGGATCCGTTACTAATCAGAAACGAAATGTCCTCCACTAAATAAAATATACAATATTTGCTTCCGTACACAAGTTTTCTATTTGTTCCGTCGTCAGCGCTACGGTCACTGAAAATTTTACATGTAGGTCGCACTGTCTCTCGTTCTACTTCGTTACCTAGCAACTACAGCCACAATTTTGAATGAACAGCAGAATGGGGCTTTTGGGTCTCGTGAATTCATATTTGCATGCATAAAAACTTTCCACGTCCATGTACATATAGAAGAAGATGTTTCCTCCTTATTGATATTTTCCATTGTGATGATGGACTAATTTACTTGTTCAGTTATTCATTTATGTACACTAGTATGTTATTTTTATGAAATACGTCACATACACACAACCGTAGCATAAACTAAAATTCCAGTTACATCTAAATTCAAATGTAATTTTAATGTATAAATTAACATAATAATATGCACTGGAATAAAAGAAGGTACTAAGACTAGTTTAAGCAATAACATTAATTATTGCGAAGGGCAAAACAGATGCATTATTATTAACGAATTAAACAGTTTCACTGAGCAAAATCCTTCCTAATAAGTTGATATTCTCTTGGGTAATCAAGAAAATTCTCAAATTTTATAAAACCAGATCTTTCTTTAACTCGCGCACTTCGATTCTCTTAATTTAACTACTTCTAAATGATGTTAAAAATTTTCCCACGTTACCTGTAATAAGTATATTTTAGGTTTACTTAAAATCTAATAAGAAGTAAATCAAGTGCAATTATTATAAAATGTTCAAACCAGTAATTTAAACTTTTCGTTGTAATCCTAGAAGTCATCTCAAACTGTTCAGTTGTGTTGTATTAAACTGTACGAAGCAAGAACTATCTGATAAACGCAAAAATTTCGAGGCAAGGAAGTTCATGGAATAAAAAAACATGCAGCACACTAGCTTACCTACACTGTAGTAATGTACTGAGAAGGTCTGTCATCTGTAATGACTTCAACCACCACAAAAGAGAATAACCAAAGCTACTTTCTTTCACATCTAAAACTCACAATCCATTTTGCCACTGATAAATTTTAATGTTAGGCTCCTAAATCCTTCTAAACTGCCCGCGCCGGCAATTGTGACAATAACGTTCAAGCCATAATAGTACAATTGTTTGGAAAACGAAAACATTAATTGCAGATAATATGTGATGGCAGTGGTGAAATAAAATAAAAAAGAAGAACCGATTCGAGTGTTCATATCGATTTGGAACTTAAACTTCTTCAATTTAAATAGAAAAAAATAAAATTTAAAAAATGCACAAAGTCAAAAGACATTACTAAAACACACTCTTAAAAATGATCTTGATGAGGATAATGTGTAAAAATCGAAACATGTAGGAGGGCTTTAAGAAAGACACTGTCAATATATATATATATATATATAACATTTGTTAGGCAAATATAATAAAGTTTTACAATATGCACGGTAATACACAAAGATTATAGATGCCCAAAAAGCAAAAATGTCTACTAGCTAACCTGAGGATGATGTATAAATATTGAAACATGTAACAGTGCTTTACGAAACATGTTGTTAACATACATCGTGCATTTGTTGGACAAAGATAATAAAATTCTTAAAAATTAGTTTTGAGTGCCGTTGCAGAAAAGAAAATACAAAAGCGTTCCTATGTAAAAAGGTAGTATACTTGTATTTTATAATGTTTCTAGGAACAACTTTATGTTTCACATCATCCAAAATATCTCTAGCGGTTAAACAAGCAGTCTCTAAATATGACCATACAGCAACATTGAGTGAGCAGAAGAAGAAGAAGAAAAACGAGAAGAAAATACACTAACTCTGGAATCTTTGTACATAATTCCCTCCAGTTATAAGAAGCAACACTGGCTGTTACCAAGGACACATTCTCGTATATTAACAATAGCAGCTGGTCTGAATGCGAAGAATGCTGAGTTAAATAAAATACATTTCCAATTTAGTCGAAGCAATAACATGACAAAATATTTTTGGAACGTCATGTTTGTGTCGTCCACTGATGACCTAATTTCTTCAATTAACCGGATGTCAGGTAACAGAAGTCTACATAATTTAAGTAGCCTGAAACATAAATTTGTAAGTAAATTCCAAACCGGAACGCATATTTTACAAGATGTCAACGCTATTTCGACAACTCTAATGAACACAACACGTACTTACGAATGTTGGTAGAGATGAAAAGTAAGGGTTGTATATCAAGTGAGACAATATATGTTAGTGACTAAAAGTTTATTGTCACTTAGTATGTTATTATCTAAATATGTGCAAGAGTAGTGTGTATATTTGTGCGTCTTGTACGCATGTGTGTATATATATATATATATATGTATGTATAAGAGTAGTGTGTATATGTGTGCGTCTTGTACGCATGTGTGTATATATATATATATATATATATATATATAGACAGAGAGAGACAGAGAGAGGGATACAGAGAGAGAGAGGAACAAAAACTGCATGTGCTTTCCATAATTGTTGTGGGAATTCCACTCGATTTAGTCCAAAACAGCTCAATTCAAACGTAGCATGGAAGAAAATGCGAAAATCTGTTGTGTTTTGTAATTAAATGTTTCAGCCAAATGTATACTCCTACACCCTCGCTGAGGTACAGATATCACAGTGACAAGCAACTAACAGAATCTTAAAAGCTTGGCACGAAGGAAATCCCACTGATCTACGGAAAGTTATGATATCAAATTTATAACAACTTCAGTGAAGTAATCAATCCAGCTCTTTTTCAAACAGACATTTATGCATGCTCGTGTGCCTACACCAATTATATTGTACAGTGTCTAACTTGCCGTTTTAAACTAGTGAAACCAAATGCATTACAAATTCTTCATAACGGACAGATGAGGAAAAGAGAATATAATTATACAATGAAGAGATTTATAATTTAGAGGAATTGTTCGAAACATGTAGAATTTTATTCCAAAAATAAATTTTAGAAATTAGTGCATATAGTTAGTTTTATTATAAGAAGAAGGATTACATGGTTGGTAAGTGCGGCATGCTGGGAGACAAAATAAATGCACAAAGAATCGTAGTTGTAAACCTTGGAAATGCAGATCACTTGGAAGATCTAAGCGTGGATGTAAATATGATGATCAAATGGGTGTATATTTGGTCAGTTGCAATGATGTGGATTGAATTTGGCAGGCTGAGGAGAGGTACCAGTGATTTGTTGTTGTGGACAAGGGAATGAACATTCATTTTCTGGTGAAGTTATGGACAACTGAATGAAGCATTAAAGGAAGCTATGTCGAGTGGTGTTAGTTAATCGCTACGTGTTTTATTTATCTATTAAAATACACAATTCGTGCAGCACTGTGTTTCCTGCAAGTAAGGACTTTGTGCTGGTATGTACATAGACACGCAAATGTTCCGTTATACGTTCGCAGAAGGCAACGTAAGCATTCCACTCTAGAGTATACCTACATACTCGTCAAACGGATTTCGACTTTTCCATTCCCGGTAATAGAGCGCCTAAAGCACTGCAGCGTTGATTCATTTGATACAAAAACGTTAGCGTCTGTTCAGAGAACTTAACTTTATTTTAAAAACGTAAGAAGCATTTGTGTGCATTTATATATACATACACACACACACACATATATACATATATATATATATATATACACAAACACACACACACATATATATATATACTGTATATGCACACAAATACTTCATGTACACACACAAGCGCCCACACACACACACACACACACACACACATATATATATATATATACATATATGGGGACCGCGGTAGCACAGTGGTTAAGTGCTACAAATCGGTAGGTCGCTGGTTCGATCCCAGCTGGTGTCAGTGGATTTTTCATTGACATAATATCCTTCCGATCGCTTTATGGCCCTGGGATCGACTCAGCCTCTAACAGAAATGAGTACCGGGAGTATTTCCTGGGGGTAAAGGCCATCCTGTGCCGTTGTCACGAAATCTGGGAACCTTAACTTCCTGGAACCCTCTGGGCCTGTCCAGGCCTGTAACAGGACTGCTTTACCTTTATATATATATATATGCCTACACAAACCGTCATCACGTATTCTAACTTACATCAGTTCCACAGCCTCTTCAAAAGCAAGTTCTTCCTCTCGACAGTGCGATCTATTTCTTCCTCTTTCAAGGTCGACTCTTTTCCTTACGTTGAACTAGTAGGTTCTTACCTCTTCTTCCACGTCTTCCCGTCACTTCTATCTTTTCTCCAGTCACGAGTTTTGGAAGGTAGTTCCTGAGTAAGATGTGCTCAATCCAGATAGCCTTCCTTTTATTGCATTTATGATATCCCTTTCGTCATTGACTCTATGTAATACATCATGTTTCACGCGATCCGCCCGATTGATATTCTTCATCCTTCTCCAGCACCACACTTCAGAACTTTACAGGCATTTCTGTTCTGCTTTCCGAAGTTTCTAAGTTTCAGCAACAAATAAAGTTATGCTCTAATTGTAGCACTGCACTAACTTCGTACTAAAATTTAAGTAGAATTTGCAGGCGAAAAGTCTTTCCAACGTTTGCATTGTTTTTGTCATGACAATCCTAGTTTTAATTTCACGCATATGTCTTGCGTCATTTGTTATAAGGCTACAGAAGTAAATTGTCACTGGATGGGTTGATGTGGCGGAAAAATGCATTCGCGAAGTGTCTGATTCGAATATCGGATAGATCGGTGATCCTGAATTATAGATGTGATATTCCTCAGGCGTATGAGGAAAATGTCGGAATAATGCTTGGATCACACAACGATCACATCCTTCAAAATCCTTTTCAATTCATCATTCGTCTTCCTAAACTCCAATACTGTCGAGGTCGTGTTGCTCACAGCGTCGTACAATAAACCACAAGAATAAAATAATTGTCGTTTGTGAAAATGAAGAAACTTTCTGTATAAGAAAATATTTAAACTCAATAATTTTGAAAGTACTCTCAAAACAGCTACATTACATGAACCCTTTGACGCCTAACGACCCCTATAGTGGTCGTACCGCACCGTTAACCTCTAAACTTTGCATTTTATATATTTATACAACAAATACAGGCACTGAATATTTTAAAAATGGTATACACTCTCCGTTTCTTTCTTTTCAAAATACAGTTTATTTCATAATTATAACGTATTTGGTTCCTGCTTTATTCACATTTTATATACAGAGTGTGCTAAAATTTGAAAAAATAATTCCGGCGCCAAACGGTTAAGATAATGAACTTGACGCAATAGCAAACGTCGGTAAAGACAGACAATGCAACATCGAGTTAAGCGTACCTTGCGTAGCCCTGCAATTCTGCATTCTTCTGCTCCTATTCTTTGCCACTTTCTAAGACAGTATTATTGGAAAGGCATTAGACACTTATGCGAGTAAAAGTAGACTGTATGGCTTTCGCATTAAAATTCACTTCTCTGAATTTTAACAATATAAATGTGAATGAAGTATTGTTGTTTACTGCATTTTATATTCGTGTTTCGAAGCTGCATTGTATAATATATGGACAGGACTGCTAAGAGATTCTACACGATCACCCTTCGTAACTTTGTTGTCCCGACGCACTCAGTCTGGTTGGTGATCCTCTTTCGGGAAACGGGTGTTGTTCACCGAATCACCTATAGTTTTAATTATTTCTTTTTTTACTTTTTGTTTTATTTACTCAATTCATTCTCGATATAAAATAATGGAATTCTATATCCAGTTAAACAACTAGGTCATTTCCAGGAAACTGACACAGTCACTTCTCCGTACTCCCACTTAAACCACATTCGTACGCGACTGAATTCGCACTGGATTGCTAGCGTCCGTTATTAGCTCCTAACGTTTTCTCATTTAAATCTCTCCCCTCCTACCTATCACCAACGGTCCTGAATATACGTTGACAAGTTAACCTAAAACGCATGCCATGAACCGTCCGTAACTGACTCCAGCAATCCTAAGAAACAACTACACTAAAAATGATAGGCTACAGGATATTTAACAGAATCGACAACCTTAATTTACTTAACTGTTTAAATTGCACTGGTAATAATAAGCACCGTTACTTTTAACATTAAAAGAACCAACAATTTGTCCATGTGGTATATTTATGTAGTTTCATACTTTCCTCAGCTCAAAGAGCTATTATTTCTGTAAAGAGCATTAATTTAGTGTTTGTTTAATCTTCCTGACCAATACAACACCGTGAAATATTTTATTTATCACATATATAACATGATTTAGCCGGTAATTACGGATATCATCGGGAAGAGCTACAGCAATATGACATGAAGAACTGAGGTAGAAACCTCTCCTTTAAAAATAAAGCACAAGCTAATAATTATGTTAATATTCCAAAAGTGGGATAATAAAATGTACACCAATACAATGGTAAAAATGTTGCAGTATTCTGGTGACACAAAACGTGGGTAGTGGGAGTAGTCTACGTAACGGTCGATCGAGCGTAGTCATACACGTGCTGTGTATCTGTAAATAAGTATCTGGTATTAACTTTGAATATACAGTTATTTCCGTTGTGTGTGTTAAAACGAATAGTTTTTTTTTTTAACACAAGCAATGAAACAAAATTTTGTTCTCCCTAAGGACGGTACACGTGTACAGAAACTTGTCGGAGATACGCCTTTAATATTTATGTACTGTTAGCACTGTACATTTGGTTCGTGCAATAAACCGAGTATATTTTAGTAAAAAATGCACGGAATGGAGAACTTTGTAAGAAGAGTGTTCGAAACATATTTTATTTCTTTCAACCAAACGAACTTCCCATGCACTGCTTAGGATCATCTGTCTGACACTGTAAGGTACAACTATCAGCGTGCTCATGCGATACAGTGACAAGGTCCCCACCGTCACGGCCAGAAGTGTGGATGAATTCACCGCCCCACTAGAGGCCCCCAATATATTCATCTATGAACACGTTATCGTGCAGAACACAAACATAGACATAGAACGGCATTCAGTGTGGCAGGACGTGCCGTTGTCTTTCAGCAAGAATGAGCTTGTATATGTATTTTAATCATTCGCTGATAGATTAAGTAACAACTATTAAAAGGTAAAGTGTTCCCGTTACAGGCCCGGTGTGGCCCAGAAGGTGGGTGGAGGTATAGCTCTATTCTTCCATGACCGCGGTACTAGAAGGTGGTGAGTGGTCAGCAACACGCCCCGGCCGCACTTTACCCCCTGGAAAGACCCGATACCCATTTTACAGGAGGCTGGGTGGGCCCCAGGGCCGGTCTGGACGGGTGAAAAATCTCGTCCCCACCGGGATTCGATCCCGGACCGTCCAGCCCGTAGTCAGTCGCTATACCGACTGAGCTACCGGCCTACAAATAACAACTATTAAATACGAAAATTCAAAAATATTTTGAAACATCACACAAAAAGTGTGGCAAGGTGCGACGTATTCACCTACGTAATATCGCGAGCAGTTACAATGTTAGGTGCGACACATGACTGAAGCTTACAAAACGACAAGGCAGCAACCACCAGCACCGTGCGATGACACGAGTTAATACAACGCGGCAGTCATATCCTCTTGTCTTGGCGTATATTAATAACTGCTTGAGGAATTTAGGCATCCCGCAGTAACTCCGAAGTTTCGGAAGTATGACAACGCCTTCAGAACCTCTACCAGGGGTGTACCAACCATGGCCTACAGAACATTCCGTCCGGAAAGAGACGTTACAGAACTCGGAACTAGATAGAGGTGAGCGGAGAGCTTCGCGCTCCGGCCCCTGAATCTCCGGACAACGAGTCCCATGTCCCGAGTAGTTCAGGATATTCAGCATTGTTGTATGTGATTACGGACGATGATGGTGACGCATTAAAGCACTTACGTGCGGATGTCTGTGAACAGAGAGTTCGAGGAGTTTAAAGAAATGCTTCCTTCGAATTCCTTAACGTAACGTACCAGCAATACACAATAATATACGAAATCAAAATATTCATTTCAACTTTTCGTTTATGTTTTGCTGACCGTGCATCTCAGTATAATCTTAGTAATTGACCAAAATAATGCACAAATTATTGTTTTATATTAAGTTTATTATATTCCTATACATATTTCGAGCACTATATGCTCACCATCAGGAGGTCAAAATTGTATTATAAAGCATCTGGTATCATCACACCTGTAGGTGGCCGTCCGGT
>Ga0123355_10020070_pt1 | contig 10657 bp, 12 predicted proteins | sample TergutEmb28metaG_3_FD_89872 | JGI IMG/M metagenome (GOLD analysis project Ga0123355, IMG submission 89872) | Embiratermes neotenicus P1 segment gut microbial communities from Petit-Saut dam, French Guiana - Emb289 P1 | ecosystem: Host-associated > Arthropoda: Insects > Digestive system > Gut ... | reverse complement strand
TCATAGGCAGGTGAATGAAGTATGTCAGTGGAAGGATTGTGTGGGGTATTTATACCTGGTTGGGTTGGAGCGGGGAAGTGGCAGAGCCAATAGGAAGTAGTGTGCCCGTACGGGGCGGGTAGAGGTCCAGCAGGTAGTGGAGAGGGGAGGGTGTATATAAGTGCGTGTGCTGGTGGGATTATTACACAACAATAATCCCACCCGCACCCAAACTTATATACACCCTCTTCCCTCCACTACCTGCTGGACCTCTACCTGCCCCGTACGGGCACACTACTTCCTATTGGCTCTGCCACTTCCCCACTCCAACCCAACCAGGTATAAATACCCCACACAATCCTTCCACTGACATACTTCATACACCTGCCTATGAAGATGGAACCGACAGTGAGTTCCAAAATGTCGGCAATTAGAACTCAGACGCCGGGGAATTACCCAAAAAGGAACAAATTACATTTAGAACACGGCGAAAGCTTAAAAACAAGAAAGTATTTTAATATAGTTTATATATTACCACAATGGGATTTATAGAAAAAAGATTCTGCTTACATTGCTGAGCAAGTACTGCCACCTTTCATACTCAGAATGCACCAATCAAACTACACAATAATTAATGTAACAGAATATTCTAGGCAAGATCTGAGTTCTCCATGGAGTTGATGTTCAGGATTCTGATCATCTGGGTCATATGTTGAGTAGCAGGGTTACTGATTCCTGACATTACGAATGAACATAATGAATCAATAACCCTGCTACTGAGCGTAACAAACCAGAAACAACAGAGTCCTCAGAATATTTTAGTCATGTAAATATACATATATAATCAAAATATGATGGAGCCTTGGAGTTGATTTTAAAATATGCCATTTTAAAAATAATTATAAGATTTTAAACAGCTAGAAAATATTCTTGTTTTTAAGCGTTTGCCATGTTCTAAATGTAATTTGTTCCTTTTTGGGTAATTCCCTGGCGTCTGAGTTCTAACTGTCGACGTTTCGGAACTCACTGTCGGTTCCATCTTCATGGGCAGGTGAATGAAGTATCTTCATTCACCTGCCTATGAAGATGGAACCGACAGTGAGTTCCAAAACATCGGCAATTAGAACTCAGACGCCGGGGAATTACCCAAAAAGGAACAAATTACAGCTAGAAAATATGTATAAATTAACTAACACATTCTAATGATTATGCATATGTATCTGTTGTTTGGAACAAGACAACAGAGAAAAACTAAGAATGTAGCCCACAAAAATAACTAATTACTGACATTATTATTAAAAGGATAACAAGTTGCCTGTATATGTGATAAGTAAGTACATCATTACACACAATCATTTAAGATTGACCTTACACTCACTTATCATAGAGTACTATGGCATCATTCTGAGCTTCCACTGAATCATAGTTTCCTTTCTTGTCCCTGAGGTGCTGTTCAAAGTTGACTGCTGCCAACCAAAACTCTACCAGGCTCTGATTTCCTTCTTGTTCCATGTACTACGTAAGTGACATAGAAACACATACAATAAGAACAAGACAGACACAAGAATAACTGGCACCACAAAATACAAACCAACAACACACCAACTGCAAAATTCTGAAAATGGGACACACAGAACATTTTAGTACTTTACACAAAATCTGAGAACCTGAATAAGGAGTAACAATTCAGTTTTTCCCAGCTGTACCAAATTCATCACAAAGCATATTTAGCTTCCTCAGAACCAACCAATGATCACTGCATTCACTCAAGCACAAGCATTACAATGCATTCTTAACAAGTAAATCATCACTGTGGTGATATTACTTCAGTCAGTTATCATCATAACTGAACACAGAAGAGTGATGTTCATGTACATGCATACACATATATATATATATGAGCATACATACATACATACATACATATACAGACACACACACACACACACACACACACACACACACACAGATACATACATACCTCCATAAAATAAAAGAGAGCAGTTTCATTGTACAGAATGTCAGCAAGGTCAATGTTGCCACCCGTAAGAACATCAATTTGGTGCTTACAGTAAAAATCACTTCGCAGAAAATCATTAAAGTACCTGCAACAAAACAACTAATCACTATGATGTTCTGGAAATGAATTTTCAATGCGCACCATTTAAAGCCCAGTCGTAATTATATGTGTCACCTACTACACTGTTTCAAAACTCTGCACTTTGTCCATGCAGCACATCTACATGTTTTGTACCAGTCTCATGCTCAACAATAATTATTTAATTAAACAGCAGTAACTGACTGGTGTTCAAAATGGACACAGACTCTGTTCTCTGTGAGGTATAAATCGGCATAATAATTAGGATTCATATACAGCTAATTTTCAGTGAAATACCAAACAAGCTGGTGGAGCAGTTAGGTTAAAGATTTGTATCACGATATTGGATTAGAACTCTGGACAAGTCTATTCCTACTGAGGTTTGTTGTTTGCCAGAATCACTTCTGCCATATGACAAGACAGTGCTTTCTTCCTGTCAATCCTTTCCAGTTCAACAGTCAACTTCCCATCCAGTGCTATGTGAGATAAGTTACTGATACGAGCATAAACTAAAATAACATTAAATTAAATCAGAGCCAGTGAAACCAAAAACATAATAAAAGTTTTTATCATGCATTTTCAGATTATGTGACCACATCTGGGAAGCCAACTACTGCATAAGACTGCAGATGTATATATATAGGCATCCCTCACTTAGTGCTCCTAATTGGTTCCAGGCCAACAGAGTACTGAATGAAACAGCAGGAAGTGTGGGAAGTTTTTTTTATACGAATTAATGTTCAGAGATCTAATCTGTATTGTCAACTTATGCTTCAGTGATAATTAATTCCCAACACTGTTAAATTTCACAATGATATTTTATGGTATGTTTTAACAGTACCACAGTTTTTCTCATCTGTACCACCATTCACACTTAAAACTGTATATGGACTATTTGAAGGACTTCATACATCTAAATTTGGCCACAATCTTAAGCACACAGAAAAAACAAATCATCCCTGATACAAAACCCACATTATCTGATGGGTCAATAGTCACTTTTTTTTTTATATCTCTTCTACATTCAGAAATACTGACACCACCAACATAAGAAAAAAAGTTATAGCTGAAAACAGGGATACATAAATTTTCCAAAACTTTAGGATCTTCCTCAAAATTCTGATGATAACAATATGGAACATATATCATCCATGACAAGTATATACAAGTTCTTTACAATTTCTTTTCAATTTACATAGGCTAAAAATTTATATTAGTTGGTTATTTCTATATTAATTAACATAATTATAATGTTATTAAATACATGTACATATACTGTATATGAACAGGCTACCACTGGTATGATGGCCCCTAATCCCCACCTATTCCATTATTTATTTTGGGAATATCATTTTTATTTACATGTTTTTGATTTATGCCCACTTTTTCAGAACCACAACAAAGGCATAAAACAACAGCTATGTGAACTAATGCTGAGGTTATTTATCTTCATGTACAAATAAAAAATCAATTAACAATTTTTAACAAAATTATTGAATCAAGAGTAACTTTTAATTGAAGCTTTGTATGGATTCTTTAAGAGTGGAAGCTTTCAAAGTGCTTTAGTATAATTAATTTAAACTTAAAAGAACTGTCTGATTTTCAGAGAATTTCTGGTTATGACCCTATAAAATTCCATTATAAACTGAACAGACTTACAATGTGGTCTTCTATGTTACAACAAGATACAATCTGGTATGTAATAACTAGTGTTTTGAAGAAACAGCCTCCCCACATCTTTAGGACATAACCGTTCCTCCACTTAACAGACTATCACATCATAAGCCACAAATCTTAACCACCTTACAAAACTCATACCTCACAAGCACACTTACTCTTTCTCCATGGTCTGGAATACAAACGCTTGCAGTTCTGTAAAACATTCAGCATCCACCATGCCCACATCACTGCAGATGGCTGCCACAACCCTATCTCTAGCAACATCTGGTACTCTGACAGGACATGTGGCTTCATGGGATACATAAGTGTTAAAAATTCTTAATGCATCATCCACAGTAGCTTGCGTCAACTGAATGCATCCCATCAACAAAGACTTCGTTGTCTGATCCTTGCTAGAAAGAGTTGATGTTTGCTCTGATACCAGATCATCACCACAAACTGCACAACCACTACAAGTGTTATCACTTTCATTTTTTGAAGCACCCACTACCTTTTCATAACAATCAAATGCCACTGCACTCTCCACACTGCAGGAATCTCGTTTGTCTCTACTCAGAGTACTCGACTTACTGTTCGCAAGTATACTATTATAGTTATCACTGCAACTCAACTCAGAGTCACTACTAAGTCTACTGTTTGGTACAACAGATGGTTGACGATTCTCTAGGCTTTCACTGTAGGTTAAACTAATATTTGGTGACTGGAACTGAGGCAGGTTATGTTTAATAGTTTCTTGTCCTTCATCTGAAATTCCTGTACACATACTTCTACCACTAATATCATTTGTACTGCCACTTGAATGGAGTGGTGACTCAAACACACTTCCAGAGTCTGTGCTTAGTGACAGCTTGTCAGGTTCACAGTGAGATGCATAAAGCTTCACCTCATCAGGTGGCTTCCTACTGCTTCTAGCAGCAGCTGTTGCTCTGAAACTCTCTACATCAAGCCAGAATTTAATAAGAGAGAATCCACCATGAGCCTCCAGGAACTGGATGAAATAAACCACTGCCCCCTTGTCAGCCAGGACTTCTCCAAGGGTCTTTGACAGACGAGAATGGTTGGTTACTGCCCTCTTCTGGTCAGACATGCCTGCTTGTATTGGACAAATACATGTGTTTCAGTAGAACAGTAAATATTTTTTTAGCATGAATAATAACTACACCATCTATCAGAAAGTAAGGAAACACATTTTCTCATGGCTGATTTCAGGCTTCTGCCACAGTGTATATAAGACCTTTGCTCTTCTGGGATGTTACACAGTGGTGATAGGCAGTAAGTTACTGACATTACTGGACAACTTATTAGTCCCATCTTCAAGTGTAGAGAATGCTTGACCCTTGCAGATGGGAATTACAAGCTGTCCTGAAGCGTTGATAGCTTAATACCAATCAAAGCTGTGTAACATTCCAGAAAACCGTAGACTGACTTTTCTCATGTTATCAGCAACATACATCAATCTGGAAAAATGTGACTACTTCAATCAAATAATGGCATTTATGGCTTCTGGAATATTCTGTGCTACCTGTCACAGTCAACTGCAATACACTTAGAATAACCAAGGATGCTATTAGAGCAGTAAACCTCCAGATTTATATTCATAAGGTTCTCCATTTGAATCTCAGCTAGGACACTTGCTATCCTGCCAGAGTTTTTCCATGGTTGTTTATAGTCCTTGAAGATACATAAGAAATATCCATTAGACAACAACTGCTTCATTCCAGACCCTTTCCAATTCCTCAATCACCTACCACCTTTCCATTGAAACTACAAAGCCAGAACTGCAAATGTCACAAAATAAAATCACAAAAAAGACAGACTTAAAATGAGTTAAAAGAGTGTGAATGTTATAAATGCCTCTAATACAAATAACAAACAGAAATGTACAGTATAGGAAAAGAAATGACACAAAACAGAGACAGTCTAAAGATGTCATACATTTATTCCATCCTGACATGCCTGGCTGAATGGAAAGACTTCATGGCGCATAGTCACGCTCAGAAATTCAGAAAAAAGGGGAGATAAAATCTGGACCCCTAAAACTATAAAACTTTGTGATTCTCAATAATGTCATAAATGTTTCATACATAGGATGGAAAAAGCAGGAATTCCCATAAGTAATGCGCTTCATAAACATAAACACACTGATGGCTGCACAGAAATAGTCTCCACATAATGCATTCTTTTTTCTTACATTGTAAAAAATGCCTACAAACATCAACATTAATCAAAGAATACCTCCAATACAGAGTTCCTCTTCTTGGAAGCCTGAAAGAGGGCCAACTTGACCTGATTCAAATCCATCATTTGAAGCCATAGGAACATCACCATTTGACACTGACAAGGCAGCCTGAAACTTGGACACCTTTGGCGGTGGAGAAGCTCTTCCTTTGTCTTTCTGCCCTACATTTGGAATTAAGCAAGAAAATATAAACTTAACAGCACATTCATGATCACTAGCATGATGTTTCTGCTCTTCACAGATATAACATTGTGTCACTGGGTGATCAATGTAGTGGCAAAGTGATGCTTTTTTTAATTATTTGTGGTTAATAATAAAGATCAGTATAAAGTAAACCTTGAGATTCATAATATCAACACTAGACAAAACTGTGACCTTTATCAACCATTACCAAATTTATCAACATATCAAAACAGCACCTATTATTCTAGCATCAAGGTTTTCAATAAACTTTCTTCTCATATAAAAATCTTGTCTCATAATGTTAAAGATATTAAATCAGCTTTGAAAAACTAGCTTTATTTCAATTCATTTTTCACATTAGATGAATATTTTAAGAGTAGTAAAGTGTGAAGGCCATGGTTTATTGTTTTCTATTTTTAATATCAATTTATTGTTTACTTTTGACAATTTAAATGGCACTATTATTCAACTACATATAAATTTAATTACTCATGCTTGTGATTTTCTAATATACGTGTTGATTTTAGCTCTGACTGTTATTCAACTAAATATAAATTTTAGTGTTCATCCTCGTGCCTTTCTAATACATGTCTTGATTCAGACATATACACATCTTGTATATTACTAGAACTTGTAACTTTTTATTTTATTGCACAGTTTACTACTTTATGTTATGTACATATTTTTAACTATTTCTATATGCAATAAGTCTGTTAACCTAATATGGATTGCTTCAATGTAAACAAAAAATAAGTTCCTTTGTATATTCCTGAGGTGTTGTGTTACATTAAAAAAAAAACATAACGATAATTTGACACAAAATTTAAACATTCATGATAATAACATGAGAAAAAAATGTGAGTTTCACGTTCAAATCTGTAAAACACCACTTTTTAGGAAAAGTGTGATAAATATGGGGATTTAATTATACAATAAGGTGCCAAATAGGTTTAAAAAATTGTAAAGTTTTAAAGTGTTTAAAGTAGAAATACAATCATTTCTGCTGAATCATTCTTTTTGTACATTGAATGAGTTTTTTTTAGTTTTGATTAAAGTCGACAAAATAGCAACAGACAAATCTGGAAATAAATTTTAGTTTACAATAATTATGGATGACATCTTACTGAAAAGCATGAAATTGTATTTTTTTTTTTTTTTGCCAAATCTATATATTTACTTAAAGCAATATCTTATGTTTTATGGTTAAATGCTTTCTTATATTCAGCAAAACTTTGTGCCTGTACAATTTATACTCTGAAACACAACTGTAATATTATTCTTATCATGCATATTGAATTAACCTGTCCAAGTGTTACATATGTAGCAATATGAAAGTTAAATAAACAAATTACAAATAAATTAAATAAATAATACGGCACGGCTCACTGTCAACTAAAATTAAACACTGATGCCAGTTTCCCTATAAATTACACAATAATTTTCTCCGAGTAGTTTGGTCTAAACCTGTCAGTACCATTTCACCAATGCCCCATATTCATATTTCGTGCATCTATCATCCACGCTACAATCTTATCAATTTAGTGTCATTAAATAAAACACAAAAACTAAAGTAAGGTTAGGAACCAGCAACTCTTGTCAGTACACTTACTAATTAATGTACAAAGCAATGCTCGCAAATTATACCAAAAATTGTTTCCGTGTTATTAAACTATCGACGCCATAAACTAACCATATCTCCTCAAAAACGGAAGCATTTTTTCATTCTATTAATATGACATTGACAGCCACAAGGACATCTCCCATTGCGTATCCAGCCGTCGATGACACATCGTAATACTTCCACAGAAGACAGTGTTTCCTACCGCATGTAAATAAATTTCACATAATAATAACTACTTAAATGTGTTATTTAATCATACATTATCGCAGCCGTTGATCAAAAATTCACAATTCATTTATATCATTTGATGCTGTACAGCTAAGAAAACGTGAGTACTTGCACACCATTGCGATATATCGAAAGGTGCGACATTTGTTATTTGACTTGTCCAACGATATACATAGTCTGTTCTTGAGCCTCTGATTTGCGGATGCGTGTTTGCTAGTTATCTTCCGTCCCGCGAAAAGTTGAGTGGGCATTTTGCGCTGATCCGTAGTTTTGAGGGTCTTCCTTATGTTTTGGGTTTCACATGGCTATGGGATAAGAGCCACTCAACGTCTTCCACAGATGCCAATCCTCTGTGTAATGATCTTAGCTTTCAGGTTTTATAGGAATATAGAAATGGGAAGTGTCTTTTCTTATTCAACACATAAACAATTCCATGGTGCAGAGTTCTGAGAACCGAATACGGCCCCACTTAGTCAAGGAATTCCCCGCATTTAATTGAAACCGAAGGTTCAATACTGTGTCCACAAGCATCCACCAGTGGCCCTGGCTCGGCTTAGATGAACCCCTTCCATTCTTCCGCATCCTCTTGATCCCCCCCTCCATCCTATACGTGTAGATCCATTTTAATAGCATCCTCCACTCTGCAGCTAGGACTAACGAGCAATTTCTTTTCTTAAAGTTTTCCAATCGAATTCCTGTCTGCATGCATGTCTTCCCCATGTAGGGCACATGGCCTGTACACCTCACTCAGATTTTAAGTCTAATAGTATCAGGCAAGGAGTACAAATCATGAAGCATATAATTATGCACCTTCTCCAGTCTCTTGTTACTTCCTCCCTTATGGGTCGAAATGTCTTCCTCAACACCCTTTCCTAAAATAATCTCATCCTGTGTTTTTCTGTTGACCTGAGAGATCAAGTTCACGCCCATATATAACAGCAGACAAAATTACAGTGTTGTACATTTTAGTCTGCGTGTTCTCAGACAGCACATACAAAGACAAAATATTCTAAATCACGTGGTAGCAAACATTCCCCAAATTTAATCTGCCTATAAGGTCACAAAACTTTCATTTGTTAATGTAGTTATCAAATACACACAGAAATACATATATGGAAATGACACTAATGTACATATGTATTATCATATATTTGAACATTTCACTTTTTTCAAAGAATTTTTTAGCTTCCTCTGTTTTTGTGATTTTGCCCTGCATTCTGTTGGTCAGATATGAACTTGCTTTTCTTAGCAATTACTTCTAAATCAAGCTCAATGAAAATGACTTTTGAAGCTCCTGCTTTTCTATTATTGTACACATTGCCAACATCAAACTAATATCATCAGTGCAGAACAAAAGTTATGTATCACATTTAATATCAGTCCCTCCTGGTATTCTCAGACCTTCCTAAAGCCATACTCTAAAGAAAAGTTGAAAACAATGGCAATAGGCACCAACTTGTTTCAGATCCTTCAGAACAGGAAGCATATCACATACTGTATACCTGTCCAGAAAGTACTGTAGGATTTATTTAAAACGTTTTAATAAACCTAAGTAGACTTACTAATATTTCACATAACCTTGCTCCTAACTGAATATCTGGCTTGCTTCTAAGTCCAGAAATAACTCTTGTACTATCTTTATATGTATTAATATTCAACCTATTGAACCAACTATGAATGCACTAAAGATTCAACACATTCAACACATTGTTTCCTGCCTACATGTTTGATTCTTTCCTTCGTGGATATATTCAAATAATCACTAGTAATAAATTTCATTCATCCCTGTATATTAGTTAATATGACAGCTACAAATTTCAGCTTCTGTAGTAAGTCATTATCAGGCAAAGTTCACTCCAGAATAGGTCATGAAGACCCAGAGATGGATTAGAGGTATAGCTGTTTAACATCAGCGCTAGATAGGGGTGTGTGGTTAATGCCTTGCTATGGCTAGTTTACCCCCTGAACAGGTGTGGAAAATTTCAACCCTTTGGGATTTGATCCCTGGTTCGTCCAGCCCATAGCAAGTTGGGCTACTATAAAAATAGTACAGACAACAATAGTCATAGACCTTTTATATTACATGTTGTATGAAGTAAAATAGTGGAAATATTGTAGAATATTTTAAAACCATCATTGAGTCCTTCCAGTTCTAATGGTTTCAACATAGCAAGAAGAATTAGAGACATTCAAAAAAAAAAAAAAATGGGAAAACCTGAAGTTGTTGAATTTTGCAGCTGAATTAAAGAGAGTTCTGCACTTTCAAGAAAATCTGTCATAGTTTAACTTATTCAAAGACCAGCAGTGACGTTTACATGTACTTCATGACATTCTCGATGAAGCAGGTATCAGCACTGGTGGTGTCATATAAGGTTGGTATGTGGAGCATCTCAGTGACTTTTTTTATGTAAATTGTTTTTACTTCCTATCCATGGGTTTGTGGAGGCTGCATAGCGTGCAGTAGGGGTCAGGGCGGATTCCAGTGCAGTGGAGATGTGTACCCAGGCAATCATGCCCAACACACAGTCGGAACTCTGCAACTGCCCTTCTTCTAGGCCAGTCTGTTACCTTGGATATTTCTTGCATCCACGGTTTATGGGATAGTCTTGTCTCTAATTCGTGTCTGTGT
>Ga0123355_10020069_pt1 | contig 10657 bp, 12 predicted proteins | sample TergutEmb28metaG_3_FD_89872 | JGI IMG/M metagenome (GOLD analysis project Ga0123355, IMG submission 89872) | Embiratermes neotenicus P1 segment gut microbial communities from Petit-Saut dam, French Guiana - Emb289 P1 | ecosystem: Host-associated > Arthropoda: Insects > Digestive system > Gut ... | reverse complement strand
GGGAAGAACACAGCAGTGGAATATCGTTGCTTGGATTTGTTATGGAGGCCAACGGATAGCATGATGCGCTTTGTGGTTTTAAGTTCAAATAGAGGGCAGTGCATACTCATGACGGATGATTTGACGCTAACGCCAGAGGAAATAATAACCATATACTGCTTGCGATTCAAAATTGAAACAAGCTTCGACGAGCAAAAGAATATTTATGATGGATCCTAGAACGAGAACTACGAACGCCTTACTTGTATTTGGAACTGGCCATAGATTTCCAATCACAAACACTGTAAATGGGAGTAGTTTGACTGGTGCCGCCCAGGTACGGTGGGGGATTGGTGGCATGTGCTTAGACATGGCTAACTCTTCATTCAACCCAGCAACAGCAGGTGGACTTACGCAAGCTCGACTTAACTTTAGGAATCAGTGGAGATGGCGCAATGCGCCTATAAGAGCTCTCGTACCCGCCGAAAGAACAGCCATAGGATATGTAGGTGGGAACGTTTCAACAACCAATTACATTATAGCTATTTTTGATTCTTGTGAAGCGTTTGATGTGCATAATTTCATGCGTGATAGGGGCGTCAACCGTTTTGCGTTAAACCTTGATGGTGGAGGTTCTACTCAAGCTAGGAGAAACGGTAGTGTTATTTTTCCCAGTACCCGCACAGTGCCTACAATGATTGAAATTACTGGATAACCTATTTAAAAGCTATCTACGGACTGTAGATAGCTTTGTTTATGGCTGTATACCCACTGTAGCTATAGGTATGGGAATGTTGCTTCGATCAAATTCGAACTCAGATACACCTAATTCTCCTGCAAAATTAGAACCCCAAGCCCACAATGTACCACAAAAACTTCGAGCCAGTGAATGTCCGCTAGATGCGACCATATATACATTTTCCATTATCTGCACTGGGTAAGGTCTCGAAATATTTGTCCCGTCACCAACTGCTCCAAAGAAATTAGAACCCCAAGCCCACAACGTATCATCATTTCTTATAAATTTTTCAACAGAAACAGATCTTACATCACTCATTATTTTTACTGGCCTACTAAAGGCATTTCTCCCTGCCATAAAACTAACCCCTGTATTAAGCCCCCAAGACCACAAATATCCATCGTATGTTATAGCCGAAGTGCTTTCACCACCTGCAGAAACACTTGAAACGTTTTCCATAACAAGCACGGGTGGAAGTGCGCGATGCCAGGGGGCATTACCGTAAACTTCCCCATCTCCAACTTGTCCGCTATGATTAATCCCAAAACCCCATAAGTTGCCTTCAGAACATATAATCATCGTATGTCCACTCCCAGAAGAAATATAAGTAACGTTCTCCATTACTCGTTTTGGACTTCTTGGGAAAATGTTATCTAACGGATAATACTGTACAATATCCCCCCATACCCACAAGCTATTATCTTTTTTTATAACCGATGTATGGAGGACTCCTTGAGAAACTATTCGTATATCGTCCATTATTAGAGTGGGAATTTGACTGCTCTCCGTAGTACCGTCTCCAAAGCCACCTCGCAAGTTACACCCCCATGCCCACAAGGTGCCGTCTGTACGTACTGCCATAACTCTGTTAAAACCGATACTAACTGATTGAACATCATCCATAATTTTAACTGGGATATGTCGATTTTGAATTGCGTTGACCTCAAGTTGGTCTTTGAAACTATCTCCCCATGTCCATAGCCCTCCATCGCTCATAATTACCATAGAAACGCTACTTCCCAAGATAATTTGGGTGATTTTTTCTGGGTTTTCGAAGGGATAAATTGAATTTTCCCTTTTTGATAGAACGTAGTAAACCCGTGGACTTTGAACATTTTCCATAAACGGTGGTTGATGTAAAGATCCATCAGTTGATGGTGCTGCTTCTGGCTGCTGAATTATTATTACTTGTTTAGAATAAGCATCTTGATCTTTCGTTGAAGAACACGAGATAAGGAGCATTCCTATACACATTGATGTGATAAGTAAAACTATTAATCGTTTATTCATCACTCGGTTACTCTCTTTCATTTTTTAAAATACAACTGTCAATTTGGCGATTGGTTTGCGTCAACTTTGACGCTATTTTTTATTAATGACTTTTTCTATCTTTGCGCCAGCAGTAAGCCTTTCACCTATGTCCTTTTGGCTAATTGTAAAATTTACTTCGGAAAATTTCCGGCCAACCTTAATGAAGTCATATTTAATCCATATGTCTGTCAATTCATTTATTTCTCTTACAGCTATATCTAACACCTTTTGCTTGAAATTGTTATTCCTCTCGTATTTTTCAGCAAACAATAAACACTTTAATAAATCTATCTCGAAAATTACTTGCCCCCTATACAAATAGCTTTTAAATAACTCATAAAGCCGTATACTGTACTTTGAACGCATAGTTAATGTATAAATTAACTCATATTTCGTATAATTATCTTTTAATTCTAACAAATATGGCTTCATTTTTTCATCAAACATAAGTTGGACGGAACCATTTTTCTCGTTAATTATAACAGAATTAAACCATCTCAGAAGCATTTCTGACCCATTATCAAGTTTAACCCATATACTTTTGTCACTTATAGATTTAAACGTATTTTTTATATAAGCATAATTTCCACCACTATCACCATCCAACCCACAAATCTGGCAAAATTCGGTAATCGAAAAAATTTGCTCTCTAAATGCTTTGTCATTTGGCTTTATTTTACTAATCATGTACATAACAATTTTTTGCTCTTGCAAATTCATTTGGTGCCGTGATTTTTGAATCAAATCGTTGCGCTTTACGACCATGTGACTTCGTTCTTCGATAAGATTTTTCATGCCTCCAACTCCTTTAAATTAGCATATAAAATAAAATGCTACTTTGTCAATCATTAGTAGCATTTACGGCTGACCGCAATAAAAGTAGTAGTTGACCGCAGTAAAAGTAGTAGTTACCGCAATAAAAGTAGCAGTTACCGCAATAAAAGTAGCAGTTACCGCAATAAAAGTAGCATTTAGCAATTTTAACCCGCATGTTTAGCGGGCTGTGGGGCTTCTAAGTATTTAAGTATTTTAAAGTACTTTTAATTAGCACGTAAGTACCACCCCCCCCTGCGGGGGGTGTGGAAAACCTGCTAACCACGTGAAAAGAAAAAACCAAGAGCAAAAGAAAAAAGACAAGAGCAAAACATCAGCTCAAGTCAAAAATTAGGCTAGTGCTTAGCCACTGCTGAACGTAATGGCCGGCAGCTACGTTCAGGTTAACCAACCCTGTTAAAAGTTTACATTAACCACGGACCTCTTCATACGTGTCAAAAATGCCCCGTAGAGCGTCGATGCCTCATCGATCGTAGGGATATATTAATTTATGTTTAGACGCGCTGTATGCGTGTCCTAGAGGCCTTAGATCGCATTTTGAGCATCCGGTCACTGCTTCATAAAAATTATTAATTATGTTTATGCAATTTTCCGGGAAAAGCGAGAAATTTATTCGCCAGATTGCTTGCAAAGAACGCGCACAACATTACTTGTCTGCGTGCTATACTTAAAAGTTATCTGGTAATTTGAGTGCCTTGTGTACAAGGCCGGTCGAAACGCCAAGTGATTTAGCTATTTGCCGAAGGGTTTCCCCTGTCTCTCTCATACGTTTTATTTCGTCCTGCAATTCACGTGTTAGCTTTGGTTTGCGGCCTGCACCCCGCTCGTTTTTAGGGGTGGCCCAATAGGATTCGGCAGCCATAGCCTTGTACATTTTTAACTGTTCCAATTCTTTGATTTGTTCATCAATTAATTTGTGAAGGCGATGGCATTCATTGATCAAGTCGACCTTTTTCCAACTTTCGTATGTCTTACTCACGCAATTCAACTCCGTTCATATATTAAATAATGAACATTGTACCCTGCGAATGGTTGATGTGTCAATGTTAAAATATTAAATAGTGAACAAAGGCTTATGGGATGATCACACGGTATATACCGCTATTAAGCTGCGTCGTCGCCGTGAAGCTAGTTTACATGGGTAAGGGCGGGACACCTTGTATAAGTACGCCGCGCCCACGCCCTTTATAATGCCCTGGAAGACGCGGCTGTGCGCCTCAAAGCGCGCCCGGTATCACACTATCAGGACGCGCAACTATTCGCAAAACGGTGACATTTTACGCACAGTTGCCCCGCAACGGTCGTTCCTGCGAAAGCAACTATGCGTAAAATACCGTTTTGCGAATAGTTACGCTGGGCATCGTTATTGGCGTTTAAATGCCCCATATTTCGCTTGAACCGTTCCAAAGTACCAGAACCCTTCACGCTTCACAAAACCGTGTCAAGGGTGCCGTAGGCACCGCGTAGCGGCGCGCCAGCGCCCTTGACCACGTACGGTACCCCGTAGGGACGCTGGACAGGGGCGTAGGGTGCGCACTTTGCACCCTACGCCTTGGCTATCTCGGCGCTATAAATCGCGAGTAGCACACCGATGGGAACACCGGGTACCACTTTCGGCGGGCGTATCAAGTGGCGGGCAACATTAACCGCTTTAAATTACCATACCACGTTCGCGAGGGTCGCGCCCATCAGCGACCACCACAGAGCAACTATGCGCAAAAGGCCGGTTTTGCGAACTAGTTACAAGCACGGTTTCCGTGCGTGCGCGGCGCTTTTTGCCGCGCTGGAACTATTTGCAAAACCTGCCTTTTGCGTATAGTTGCGCACCTTTGTTGGGCTGGCGTCCGTCAGTGGTTGCGAGGGATGGTTAAGGCGTTCGGTGGAAACTGCGCCACCGAACACCCCTTTCAAGCATTCGCTGCGCGGCTCCGTCCATGGTCAAGGGCGCTACGCGCCGCTTCGCGGTGCCGGAAAAGCACCGGCACCCTTGACATGATAGCGATATATCACAGGCGCACAGAAGCCCTGCCGGGAAGGATTGGCAGGGCTTCTGTGCATAGCGCAATTTGATGTGGTTATGTTATACAGCTTCTAACGGTACCACTGCAAGTGTTTTCCCTAACGGCGCAAGCAACCTTAGAACGGTATCAATCTGCGGGCTGGTTTCACCTGATTCCATTCGTGATATTATTGGCTGCTTCACTCCGCTTAAACTTTCAAGTTCTCGCTGGGTTATCCCTTGCTCGTTACGCGCTTTTATAAGTTCGCCTATAATGGCTACCCGCAAATTGCTTTCTCGGATTTCTTCAGCAGTGTATATCTCTGGTCTTACATCGCTCCATTTTCTCATTTTTTCATTGTCCTTTCTTTGATGTCTTGCAAGTTGGATTTTGCTTTGGCTATTTCGCCTGGTGGTGTTTTGTTGGTGCTTTTATTCTCGAAGTAGTGTAGCAATATAAAATCATTGCCTAGCCAGCTTGCGAAAAATATTCGTGTTCTTAGTGGTCTAAGTTCCCATATTTCGCCGTCTATTGATTTTATATAGGGTTCTCCAGCCGCTTTGCCATTTTCACTTATCACCTGGATATAGTCGTTTATCTTGTTATGGTTTATACGGCTGGTTTTGTCTGTTCGCTTTGCCAATTCCGCTATAAAGTCAAGTATAGGGCTATGTCCGTCCTTGTCTTCGTAAAAATGTATTTCGTGCATATTTTCACCTGCCTTTTCTGTATTATACTTGAAAGTTATCGGCTAGGCAAATCATATAAAAAAACTTTCCGGGTACCGCTGAAGGGTATAGAAGGATGCGCATAATTTTACCGACATAAAGAATCTGCAACATATTTGCTAATAGCCTTTCCCAACGGCTGGCCAACTCACTTTTTTAGGGGGTGCGCGTGTAATTTTTTTTCTCCCCTTTTCTCTCTCCTTTTAAAACCTTTTTTAAGATCTTAACTTAAGGAAGAAACTCGTTCAAACGTGAGAGGATTTGCGCTGAAACGTGAGAGGATTTGCGCTGAAACGTGAGAGGATTTGCGCTGAAACGTGAGAAGTATATTGAAAGGTTCGCATGTTTAAATTATAATAAAAAAAACTAATGAGGAGGCTTTCAAACATGTATAAACTGTGCAGAAAAAGGTGGGTTATAAAGCGAAACGAATTAAACGAAATGTATGTTACAGGTATGTCATTGCAAGAATTAAGGTTGTTTAGCGTGTACTTAAGCTGTATTAATCCAAGAGATAAGAGTACAGCCAATGTTACTTTTTCGTTAGCAGATTTAAAAAAAATTTTAAATGACGGAAAACGCTCAATAGATCATTATAGGCAAGTTTTAGACAGCCTATTAGTCAAAAGAATTGCAATTGAAGAAAAAGATGGAACCTTTACGGGATTCACTTTTTTTAGTCAAGTTGAATTAAAAAAGAATGAATATGGGGAATGGTATGCGGTTCTCTATGCGACGGAGAGTGCGTTACCATTATTGTTTGGGTTTAAAAGCCATTATTTTAAATATCGGCTTTGGAATGTGTTAAATTTGAGGAGTAAAAATCATATACGTATGTTTGAAATATTAACGCAGTATGTTGCAGCTGGTAGCAGGGTAATAACTCTTGATAAACTGCGTAATATGATGGGATTAGAAAGTGAAAGCTATTTAGAATATAGAGTATTTAAACGAGATATACTCATCCCTTGCCAAAAGGCAATAGAAGAATGTACAGATATTAGTTTTACATTTGAAGTGGCAAGTAAAAAAGGACGTAAAATTGATTCACTAAAGTTTACTATAATCAAAAAAAAGAATTTTGAAGACCCGATGGCAGATGCAGTGGACGTAAAGGCCGAACAACGCGCCATAGCCGAAGAAGAAAAGGTAGGGGCCGAAGCAGCGAAGGTAGCCGCCAAAGCCACCCCCGTTATCACCGAACCGGAACCAGAAGTGGACAAGCCCACCGGGTTAAGTTTTATGCGTCGTCCATCGGCGGCCAAGAACCCAGACCATGTTATTGACCCGTTACCGCCCATTAGCGAGCTTGTAAATAAGGTTAAGGTGTGGGGTAAGGTGCATATGAAAGACGCCGAATATAAAGCGCTAGTCACCGAATACGGCAAGGAAATGATAGATGAGTACATAGCCGATATGGAAACCTACTTGAAGGCACACGGCAAACCCGGCTACGACGATTACGCGGCGGCTATCCGCATGTGGATTGAGCGGGACAAAAAAGAGGCTAAGAAAAAGGCCAAAGAACAGGCAAAACCAAAGCGGAATCGTTTCGCCAATTTCGAGTCACGGGAACGGGATTATGCATTAATTGAGCAGCTGGAACGTGAGCACCTTATCAAAAGTCTTGAAATAAGCCCTGAAAGCGGTGAGTAAATTGGTCTACGGGTACGCACGCTGCAGCACGAACGAAACCAAGCAAGACATAAGCCGACAAAAGCGAGAACTTATAGCGATGGGTGCAAATGAAGTTTATTTTGAGTATGAGAGCGGCACCAAAATTGAGCGGCCAGAACTGGCAAAACTCATGCGGCATATAAAGCCCGGTGATGCGCTTGTAGTAACCGAAATTTCGCGTATAACGAGGTCCACCAAGCAATTGTGCGAAATACTGGATTTCGTCCAAAATAACCGCATTAGATTAGTTATAGGGGGGTTCGTTGTTGACTGCACTGGCGGTATCGATGCCATGACCGAAGGAATGCTAAAAATGATGGGCGTGTTTGCCGAAATGGAACGAAACATGACCGTGGAGCGCATCCGAAGCGGCCTAAAGAACGCAAAAGCGAAGGGTGTACGCCTCGGCCGACCTGCGCTACAGGCAGAAGATTTGCCTAAAAAGGTTATTGACCACTTCAAACTTTACAAGAATGGACATATCAATAAAGCTGATTTTGCGCGGCTTTGCGGGGTTTCGAAGCCCACGATATATAAATATATCGCCATTCTCACTGATAAGTGACGCATAGTAAAAACAATCTTAGTAAACAAAATAGCCTTAAAATGACTTTAGCGGTCTCAAAATTGGTAAACACTAACAAGTGTTTTTATTTAGCGGCCTGAAAACCGTAATTGCTCCAAAAAAATACATAGAAGCAGGTAGTTAGCGTTGGCGTATTTTCCTTTACTTTGGCGCAATACTGGTGTTTTGTCGAATTTTAGGATTTGAGCGGCTCCATGCAAAAAAGCGGTTTTCAGGCCGCTAAATAAAAACACTTGTTAGTGTTTATCAAAAAAAGCCCTATCTAAGCGGCTTTTTTTCACTCCATAGTATCTTTCTTGAAAAGCACCATTTTAGCGGTATTGGCACCGAAAAATATTCTGCTAGCAGTATAATAACCAAGCTGTTAAGGCTTTCGCCGTTTAGCTTATGTGCCGCGATTCTGTCGGCTAACTCAGAATCTCGCCGTACACGCACCAGGAATGTGTCGTAGTTTCGGCGATTATATTCACTGCTATCATACTTAGGCTTCAACGCCATCGCAGCGAGGACAAACACCCTCTGCAAGCCTCCAAAGTATGTCATTTATAGACCACATCGGCACGCCCTTAGTCGCCATGACCAAATTACCGCTAGCGTCATATACGCCTATTTTCAGCTCGTAATGACAACCGCAATCGAAATCCATTTCCGTACGCATAGGTATCATAATACCCCTCCTTTTTGTCCAGTTTATCAAAATTACTAATACTCGTCCATTGCAATACTTATATAAGTATGCTACAATAGGACACATACAAAGGAGGCTATGCCATGAGTAAAACCAGCACAGAAGCCAAGCGTAAGTACAACCGTGAGGCGTATTCAACACACTTGTATTCGTACCGGAAAAACTCCCACCTTGGCGAAAAAATACGGGATTTTAAAGCCCGAAAAGGCACGAGCCTTAACGCCCTAATAACCCAACTATTAGCCGCGCACTTCGGCGAAGATGTGCCTATTCCTGAACTGGATACATATTAAGCAAAATTTGTCGAAACAGCGCACGGCCTATACTGCTATCAGGCTATAACCCGCCGCGTAGCCAGTTTACATAGGCAAGGGCTTGAACAGTTTGGTTGATAATTAGCTAAATGTGTGCAATAGTATCCAAAATGGACATGTTCCAAAAATCTAAATGAAAGGATAATTGTCTTGAACCTAAAAAGAGAACTGACAAATAGTATCCTTATAGTGGTTTCGTCAACGGTTAGTATTGCGTAGGAGAAAACCAATCCGCGCCGCAAGGCAATCGACAAGAAAACGTTAAGATTGACGTGTAGAGTTACACGCCTAGGATATAATGCCGGGAGTTACTCGGTGTCAGCCTGTGGAGAGTTAGTGGAAACAGTCACCTCTGTGAAGCAGGAACTCAGCGTCAAACTACTCTTTGGATATGTTTAGATATCTTAGGATAGTTTTGTATAGGTATGAGATAACGGGCTTACTGTCTTGAGATAGCGTGCCGATGGACGCCGCTTGGTGAACAGTGGATATTTTTCGGCGGTTAGCGAGACGTTAAAAGCGTACTAATTGCAAATTATAGGTGCCTCCGGCGGCCCTACCGGGGGTCCGTTCGCCACGTGGCAAGGGGGCTGGCTAAAAACAGCCAGCCCCCTTGGGGCATTATACGATTCCATATGTGGTAAAGGCCGCTGCGCGCCGCTACGCGGTGCCTACGGCAGCCTTGACACGTGTTTTAGGGTCGCTTAGGTTTACCGGTCTGTAGCAATGGCAAGATACTTGTACAGCGTTGGACGGGAAACGCCAACCAACAACGCAAAATCAGTTTTGTTGACGTGTCCTTCTAGATAAATAGGCAAATACTCGAAAAATTTTTGCGGCAACTGAGTTACGTCAAGTTGTGGCCGACCAAGCCGAACCCCCTTAGCTCTGGCATTAGCTATGCCAGACTTTACGCGTTCTACAAGCATTTTTCGCTCCATTTCCGCAAAAACGCCCATTATTTTTATCATACCCTCTGTCATGGCATTCAGAGCAGCCCCCCTACAGTCTACTGTAAACGTGCCTATTTCGAGTTTTAAGCGTCGGTCAATGGTTAGGTCTATGATGGTGCACAACTGCTTTACAGAGCGTGTTAGACGTGAAATCTCGGTGCATATAAGTGTGTCCCCAGGTTGGATATGTTGGAGAACCTTTTCAAGCTCTGGACGGTTCAACTTTGTACCTGATTCGTACTCGCAATAAATATGCTGTGCGCCTAGAGCTTTTAGGTCGCGCTTTTGGCGGGTTATGTCCTGTTTGGTTTCGTTAGTGCTGTAACGGGCGTAGCCATATATCATTTCTGGCCTCCTTTCTGAGAGAGCGAAGATTCTGTAAATAATAATGCGCAAAGAATTTATTTGACATGCTATCCGTTCAGTGGACGCAATCTGGTTAATTTTGCATGGCGTTAAAAGAACTCGTGAGTCACGAGTTCTAAAAAAAATGAACAGGAATGGGAAAGACCGACGAAATGTTGTATATTGTGAATACGACATACACAAATCAACAATCGGGGGTAATCATGTTCCTGCTCATTAACCAAATGATATTACAATTTAGAAAATGTTTCAATCGCGAACGAACGTGGAAATGGTTTGTAGTGCATGTAATGGGATTAATGATACGGATGAATATGCGAGGAGTAACGTCATCGCTATCAGCATTACAGATGGAATCGGTCATATACAAAGTATCAATGGATTTTTTTCGTTCTGATGCATATGAAGTGCCAAAATTGTATGAAAACTGGATAAGCATGACAGTCTGTGACGAATGTATATTGCGAATATCTGATAGAATC
>Ga0123355_10020068_pt1 | contig 10657 bp, 5 predicted proteins | sample TergutEmb28metaG_3_FD_89872 | JGI IMG/M metagenome (GOLD analysis project Ga0123355, IMG submission 89872) | Embiratermes neotenicus P1 segment gut microbial communities from Petit-Saut dam, French Guiana - Emb289 P1 | ecosystem: Host-associated > Arthropoda: Insects > Digestive system > Gut ... | reverse complement strand
GAAGTTGAGACAGTGAGGAGGAGTATTAGGTAGGCGTGGTAGGGGGGATGGGGGGGGGGGGGGGGGGAAGGGCATAATCGAGCATGGGTATTAGGAGTCACGTCAAGGAGTCTAGTTAGAAAATGGGGAAAGGTTGGTTTGAATCAATCCTTATATACAAACACCCCTTTCCCCCAACTACTCCAATTTTTTTTATTTGCCCCTCTTCAAGTCAGTAGCCACAAAAGTATCCTTAAGTAGAGAAAATATTGGTTGAGGTGGAATATGCACCCCCCTCTCCCCCAAGTTATGCCTGTGCTAAAAAGATGGACTCGATGGCAGGGTTACTGCACATGGTGCTGCTTGTTCGGCCATATCCATTGGCCAAATTATTCACATAAAGTCGAGACTATTAAGGCAAAAATTTAATGCGTAATTGTGATTTCTAGGGCTCAGAATTTCTGCAAGTTTCGGCCACTTGGAATTCATCGTCTCGGCCGCCAAGAAACCTACATACGCCTTTGCAAACATGTAAAAATTGGCTGGTACAGTTTCACAAAACACGTACAACAATAACAAAAAACGATGACATGAAAGCTGAAAACAAAATTTAAAAATGAAGTAATAGAGTCTAACCCGGTTACAACGACATCGGTTTATGCGATACCTCATCTATAGCGTCGGATATTCCGTGGAACCAATTAATTACTCACTGTCAGCCGTAACATTATACTGTAACACTCGTTTATAGTGACGCAAAAATGACGTTATAACCGAATTCCACTGTACATGAAAACAAATTACGATAAACCTAAAAAATTAATACAAGGTCTGAACGAGTGCAACTGCTTGCTTTCCGAAGATATTTACATCTCTGCAAAGCGTATTTGCCGCTGACGCTCACCTGGCAGAAGGACAGTTATTTAAGGATGAGCTGTCATGAATTACGGAGAAGTTTATGTGATATCGAGTAGGAAGTAATGATAATGATGATAATAATAATAATAATAGTTAAGAAACTACGCAGACAGCTATATCGTGCACTGCGACATATTCTTCGGAAAGTATTAAAGTCAAGGTCAAAATGTTTGTCATGGGAAATAGCATCACACGAACCATAGACTTTAAGTCAAGAAAAGCTGCATCGTTATATACCCTAGAAACATCGTTTGTCCAGGTAGCCCAGCACGGTCGTACATATCAAGCATAAAGGTGATTAATATTTATTATTATTATTGTTATTATGGATGGCATTTAAGATTATTTAAGAAATTAATCTGCAAAATTTATGTCTGACACAATAATACAGTGAAATTTGGGGTGCCTGAAGGTAGAAAGAGTCATTTGCAGTTCGGCCAAATACATAAATGCATACGTACATACATACATACGTACATACATAAATACATACATGCATACGCTGTCGCATGCACAAACTTGTTTTCAGTTACACAGTTTTTACTGAAAATTACACCACTAAATTCTGCGGGATTAGATCTTGAACATTATCCGTAATTAAAACTTGAAGTACGTGATTTTCTGCAGCTCTGAGCTCGGGGGAGTGGCATGTAAGGAGAAACAAATTAATTGGAGTTTAGATGGTATAAATGGTAGCATACTACAGATATTAAATTCCGTTTGGGCCAATGCATAGCTTTTTTTTCCCGCTAAGGTAGTTAAGGCTTTGTACTCACAATAATTACTCCCCTCCAGAATATTTGACGAACTCTTCTGCCATTTTCTCTGCTTTTATCATAAATTTTTCTAGTTGGGTTACCTAGAGTGACTCTAATGGGCTGTCATGTAGAAATTTATCTGCATTGGAGCTGGTGCTTGTTGTATCCATCGAGTCCTCTCCTGCAGGCGATAGTGCTCAGTACACCTAGCAATTTGATCAGAAGAGGAGGGATGTAGTTTCATGGGGACCTCAGCTGGTGGTGAAATATCTCTGCCTTTTATGGAACTATAAATTTCATTACAGACTCGCCTCAATTTAGGCATTTTGAAGTTACGTAATTTTAGACTTAGAAATTTTTAATGAGGTAAATAATTGAAATAGTAACATTTTTGAAAAGCGTGCCGTATTTCTGTTTGCGGGAATGCAAGTGCAATGAGAGGAACGTGACAGGGGAATACTGCTGGGCGATAACACGGGCGGTAAGGTGATCGTACAGCGACCGATCAGGTGCCGGTGAAGTGTGGATTTCAGCTGGACTCCCACTGCACAGATTTCATTGAAATCTGATATCGGCCACTTTTAGAAAATTCTGTTAAGACATTCCAAATTTGGTCAATATCAGACAAAAATATCGAATATTTTACATGAAGACCTACGGACGTTTTATTTTTGTCGGGGACATAAATTGACCATAAAGAAGCTTCGTGCAATGCTCAATATTTTTGTATTGTTTATTGTAACTTGCTGCTAAACAATAGACAACACATTGTTGGGTTTTTTACAATTGCTACGCGAACGCGCTAAAATATTGTGCTATACTATATCGCCAATCTTGTTCACTGTTAAATGTGACCTGTTTAATATTGCAAGCTTTGCGGGATAATAGGTGTATGAGAGAAATTTAATTGGAAGCTCTGTTTTCGAAAAATATCACTTTGCTTTGCAAACATAGGACTCAATATTTTGAATTTGGAATTCAGTAAATTCATGTTTGTAAGTGTGGTTAAATCTCCGGCTTCGTAAGTGGAAGGTGCCGGACTGAAATCTGGGTGCGGAGGCCGACAAAGTCGAAGAAGCCTTTTCGTGATTTTTCTCTCAGTTCAGTGAAATGCCAGTGTAGGGCCTTAGATTAGGCTAGGTCCTTTCCGATCATAAAGTCTCCGATTTTTTTTACCGACCACCCATTCATTAGAACTGAAATTGTCGGTAACTTACTTACCTACTCCATTGAACAGAGTTCTTCTTGCGAAGTGAACCTGTTTTCAGCTAGTCAAAAAATTCCCCGTATTTTATGGAAACCGAAGGTTTATTGCCGCGTTTGCAAGAGCCACCTCCTGTCATTTTCCTGAGCCAGATCAATCCAGTCCACATCCCCATCCCACTTCCAGAATATCCATCTTAATATTATCCTCTAATCTACGCCTGGGTCTTCCAAGTGATCTCTCTCCCCCTCAGGTTTTCCCACCAAAATCCTATATGCAACTTTCCTCTCCCCATACGTGCTACATGCCCTGCCCATCTAATTCTTATCGAGTTGATGACCCGAATAATATTAGGTGAGGAATACAGACCATTAAGCTCCTCATTATGCAAATTTCCCTACTTCCCTGTTACCTCGTCCCTCTCAGGCCCAAATATTCTCGTCAGCACCCTATTCTCAAACACCCGCAGCCTACGTTGCTCCCTCGGTGTGGGCAACCAAATTTCACACCCATACAAAACAACGGGCAAAATTGAAGTTCTGTATATTTTAATCTTTAAATTTTTGAATAGCAAACTGGAGGACAGAAGATTCTGCATCGAATGTAATCCAGCATTCCTTGACTTCAAACCGCTCTTATTTCTTCCTGAATAGAATTTTGATTCGTGAAAGTCATTGATGCTCCTATACAAGTCTCTGATATTCTTGGTCTTACTGTTAGTGTCACGATCATCAATTTTAGCTTTCAGATATTTCTTCATTTTATTCCTGAAATATCTGCTAGCTTCACGTCTTACATTATTTAAATTATCCACATTGCTTGGCTGCTGTACCCACTGCATTTTATCCTGTTTCCTTTGATCTAAAAAAAAAAGTAAACTTCCTTCATCAAACAATGGTTAATGCTGCTTAAATGGTCTTTAACTGAGGTTTTGATATTCTCTTTAATATTTTACAATCTCTGTTCTTGTCCTCGCCATCATTGAAGTTCTCCAAAACTGCAAACCTGTGTATGATCTTAATCTGACACTGTTTCCTACCCTCCAGCTCACTTAATTTCCTGAAATTAAATCTTTCCACTTGAAACTTCTGTGCTGCTTGTTTATTTACTGCCAATATTTCCATAACTTTTGCAACCACCGGATAGTGGCCAATTTCACAGTCGGCTCTCCTGAAAGATCGTGCATTGAATATACTCGAATGCCATCTCCTGCCTATCAATATGTGATCACTCTGGTTGTGAGTCTTCCAGTCCGGAGAAGTCCAGGTGTCTTTATGAAGGTTTCGGTGCGGGAATATCGTGTGCTTAACACAACTAGATTTTTTGATGTGCAAAATTTACTATTCTTACAGCATTATCATTACTATCCCTACGCAAACTCTCGTTTCCAATTGTCGGTTTGAAAATATCCTCTCACGCCAATTTTGCATTAAAGTCTCCTAACAGAATCTTCATATGGTACTCAGGAAAATGATCGAAAAAATAATGTAGTTCCTCATTCAGCCTGTCCTTTGAATCATTGCTTTTCTCCTCGCTTGGTGCATATACATTCAAAACAATGATATTACACCAGCGACCTCTCAGAACTATATATTATATCCGATCACAATCAACCTCTACTGTCTTAACTGCTGGTAATATTCTGTGGTGTACAAGAAATCCTGTTCCCAATTGATGCTTTTCGTTTCTTTTCCATAACATAAATATAAACCCCTGTTCTAACAGTGCCCCTTTTATCCCACTTAACATCCTGTACACCCACTAAATCCCCATCACTAATTCCGTGGCTACTGTCGAATTTGACCGTGACCTCTACAGGCTTCTAACATTCCATGAACAAAATCTCGTGTCCCTTTTCCATGGCTTAGGCCAGTCCAGGCCGGAGGCACATGTATCTTTTCGAAACAAGGGCAGTTTTTACGGTGAGGAGTTGTTAGCGACTCGCGCAAACCCCAATCTGGGGGACTACATCTTGTCGCCTGTCCGCGACTGCTTGTTCAATATATTCGCTACTACGATCCATACTGGCTGCCGTTCCTCCATCCGCAACCTGAGGACTCGCCATGCCGTGGTGACAGGGACCCACTTGTCATGGGAAGTTGTCGGTAAACAATATATACATATATATGCGTGTATTTATTTATTTATTTATGCATGTATGTATGTAAACTACCTGTTCAGTAAGAAAACTCTTGTATATGCAGACTGCGATGATAATACATTGAACCCTTTAGGACTGGAGGGTGCAGACCTCGGTGGTATTTTTTCTGGCTTAGAATGTCAGCGAACACATCCGAATATCAACACGGATTTCTTCTCTTCTTTTATTCCTTGATTTGCTTATATGCGAAGGCGAAATAACGGTTGTGATTAGGTATAAATACTAAGTAATTATGCGGTTTACAGTAAACTCAGTTGGTACTTGCAGCGTAAAAGCAAATATTTAGTGATTAAAATACACACAAGTGTTTACGCAAACGCGCTGCCATGCAGGACCGTTTTAGAGGGGAATATTTGGACACATACACATTGCTATAAGATACTAGGAAAATTATATTTAGTCAAACAGCTGTGTCACATTAGGTGTATTTAGTGACTATAATGGGCACCTACATGTTTCGGCCTGTACTGACCATCTTCAGGTTGTCTTAGGAGAACTTAAGATCTTACTATAAGCATGGCGCGCGCACGTGGTGTAGAGATCTCTACATACGGGCTATAGGATGTTTAATTAATTTTGGTTTGCTTTTACGTTTTTATTAACATCGTGGAACCTGTTAGGCACCGTGTAGTTACATCTGCCTGCTCTGTGCTGCGCAGTGGGCTAAAATTAAATATTTCTTTCCTGTCTCGCTTATCTGAAATATTTATTGTGAACTTATTTTTAATCACCTTGTGGTCTGTGTTATGAATTCAACAATTTCCTACCTGTTGAAGAAGGGGACCTAAGCACACCTTTTAAAACATTTTGTAACCAATAATGGGAATTCAACAATTTAGCATTTTTCTCTGAATCAGGAGGTTCAAAACGAATATCTCTAGCCATTTTTTCACTAATTTTGAATTTCCGAATCCACATCAGTTTTTGTGGTTCCCGACATTGGAAAGGGGGTTGGGTGGGGGGGGGGCACCACATTACAGTCATTGTGGAGGTACTGAAGTTAGTTTTATCCGAAAGCGCGTGGGAGGCAGAATTATTATCTTTCTGTAATAACTAAATCGTAGACGGACGTGACATAAAACCTCGGACTGTCAGTGCTGCACAAATGTACGGTAAGGGGTCAGGGATGGAGATGAATTATGTCCGGAATGGGCTAATCTCAAGTCCGGTGCCCCATTAGCCCACAATTCTTCTGACACGTAGCCAAAATTTATTTCTTATGTTTGAATGAAGTACGATCCTAAACAATATTCATGTCCTGCAATGCATCCGCCGTAAGACTTCACATTTTATGTATTATCTCTCATTGACGCACTTATGGTTAGATGGCGGGGCAGTGTATGACCAGATAGCGAAACGCGCCTGTGCAAGGTATCCTGGGTCTGTATTATCGAGATCCTATTCAGTCCGTCAGTCGGGTTCTCTCCACGACCAGTACTGTTGTGTGGACCAGGGGACGTGAGGGGCGTTTCCATGACTCGGTGACAGTAAGCTGAACCACCACGTGCAGTTTCTAGGGAGATCGAGAAAAAGGGTCACTCTCGCTCCCAAATTTGTTTAGCCGGTTTGCTTTCCTGTGAGGAGTAAAGAAGAAGCTTTGTTCATATTTTCGACTTAGCAAAATGCATCCGGATCAGAAAGGTTCAGATACTTTGTCACAAGTATCAGATGGAGGAGCAGCTGGAACAAGTGTTTCTGGACAAGGCAGCAGTTTTGGAGGAAGCAATGAAAACCTTCGGGAACTTGTTACAGCTTTGGAACTCTCGGGGATCGAAGAACTTCATGAAGAACGATTCCGTGTTGACAGACGAAAACTGGAACACATGATTTTAGGTATGACTCCATTTATTAAATTAGCAACCGTCAAAATACAACGATAAAAATAGTTTTATTTTGTTAATACATTAGTAAAATCCACGGTATTTTGTAACTTCTGAAGAAGGGAAGAACTTCCGTCACACAAGGAAATCTTTGTCTCTTTACATTATGTCATTCTTGTTAAATACAGTTTGTTCATCGACGTTTCGGTTTAGTATCAAGATAAAACACACTTGCCCCATTGTATTGTTTGGGAACGGATTAGTATGTATATTCTATACAGATAACCTTGTGCCTTTGTAAAACTCGATGTTAGTGACGCCTTGAAAAAATTACGAAGCAAAGTATCTATGGGCAGGGGCAGAGAGGATTGAATCGCGGGGGAAATTTTATCAGGTCACTGTTTATTTAGTCGAGATACAAGAAATCGTCTTTCAGCATAGTTTTAAAGTAAATGCTGTACTGATCATAACGCGACATTTTTCGTAGCGCTCTGCAACGGAGCAAATTTTGTCACCGAATATTACGAACAAGACTCAGTCGCCTTGAATCTTAACCTCCAGGTGGTTGTTGCTGTTAATGTCTGCCAAGAAAATACAGGTTGAGCTGTAGGGATATGTTTATGTTATCATTATTCTCATTTAAATATCCAAAATTAGGGGAAAGTGATTTTTTCAACGTAAAATTCCCGCTGTGAGGGTTTCATTTTGCATGAGAATTCGTAACACGCATTTACAGTTTGGTGGCCATTTTCCCGTGTCATGTTGCCTTGACACGGACTACTCGTTGTGTTTAAATACGCTACTTGTGTTTTAGGGTAGGAGGCTCGGGTTGTTTAGACTGTGGGTTGTGGTTTGTTTTAGAAAGTTGGATATGAAGTGTTTTTTTAAAGCAGGTTTTGAATATTTAGGTCCAAACAAGATGGCCACCGAGCTTTCCAATCAGTGTGTGTGTGTGCGTGCGCGTGCGTGCGCGCGCGTGCGTGCGTGTGTGTGCGTGCGTGATGTGGGAAAGGAATGGTTGGTGTTGTGCATTTGTGCACATTCAATTTGGTCGCCCACCCTTACAACTCCAGGTACTGATTTGTGTGTTTGCGTGTATGTGTATGAGTAAGGGAGAGAGTTGGTGTTGAGGAAGGCGTCATCTTCGATGCCTGGTTGCGAATAAATTCTTCTTAGAACATGCTGACTACTGACATGCTTCTGTTGAGAGCGCTCATATCTGACACACGTTGCCAAACCCATGAGACTACATGTTTTTTTTACCCAGTTACTTTACAGTCGAAGACGTAATATTGTCGTCTCTGTCATGCTTATGGCGATGGTAACAATATTACTTCCTTATAATGAAAGCTAAAGAGATGCACTGTTTCTCAAATTTATTTGATAAATTACTCTACATGTTTCGGACAAGTCCACTATCCATCATCAAGAGTATCTCAACACTGTATACACGTAATAGGTATTTGTCATGCTAGTTCTGTTGGCGTCTGCTAGCAGACTCCAACAGAACTAGCATGACAAATACCTATTACGTGTATACAGTGTTGAGATACTCTTGATGATGGATAGTGGACTTTTCCGAAACATGTAGAGTACTTTCTCAAATAAATTTGAGAAATAGTGCATCTCGTTGGCTTTAATTATAAGAACATATCACGATGTTTTATCCTCTGAATGTAAAATTTAACAATGTTACATTGACTCATGCGACCCTTGCACTTCTCCAACACCATCGTACTGTCAAGTATAAAAACAATTCATAAATTGCACCTGTAACCCCACTTGGTTTAATTCTCCACAGCATTTCAGTTCGTAATCGAACCATCGTCAAGGAGACCTGATCAGTAATAATTTGTTGATTACGTTATCAGTAGGCCTATGTGGAATAATGTGACAAAATCGTGTTGGGATTTCTATTTTACAAACTTGCAACTTGTATAAAATTACACGTACATAAATCAGTGACGTACTAACGATAGGAAATCATACATTTCCACTGTTTCACTTACGTAGGCTTATACATTATTTGGGATCCACCACTGATAACACTGTGTGGTGTTACAGGGTATTCCCTAGTAACCAGAAATCTGTGTCAGGTTGGAAGACCGCTTATACGGGTGTATCACAAACAGATGGACGGAGGGCTTTCGGACTATGCGTTAGCTTTTTGCGCTGTATGTAAAAACACTTTAATAGTTATGACCTGCCCTAGGAGAAAACCTACTTGACGTAGTTTGATTCGTCCCGTTTGATTATGCTTTATTTCTCGTTGCTGTTGGTAGCTGATACGAGTGAGTGTCTTATCATAAGATTACGAAATGGAAATGGTGGGAAGGGAGTTGTCATGGCCTAGTCTGAGTCCTTCAAGAATTCAAAACTACCACAAGAAACCACAGGTTAGCCGGATTTTGGTAGGAGATTCCAACGCGAGACATCTCAAATACGAAGCAGGAGTTCTAGTAACATTGTCGCGTTATTCCATTACCTTCAACACGTAGTAAGTGCAGAAAGCTGCCACCAAATTACAGAGAAAAGTTGCATCTGATACTTTCCCTTCCAGATTTGTATAATCTTAATCTGTATGACTGCTCTTATCAGCGAAATATACAAGAGCGTCAGAAGTGAACAAGCTTTTGCCACACTTGCCTAGAAATGTGACGCATCAATTTCGTAATTTGATCACATTACCGGCTACTTATTTGATCGATGTTTTATATCGCAGCGATTAGTTGATTAATGAAATTATTTGATTACATCTTTTAGGTAAGATCTCTTAATGTTACGAACTTAAACGACTCGAAAGTGCAGCTACGCTTTAGCCGAATATAAGCTATTTGCATCAAATTTATGTGAGCTGCGACCTATGCGGGCCTAGTCAAAATAATCTGAGGTAATGTGCATAACTTTTAATTCAACGGCGTATTGTTTTTAAATGATCTATGACCATGCATTCAGCTGATTTGATACAGAGATGAAACCAACAAATGTATACAAACATAGTTGAAGAATAAAAGGCCAACTTGATGTCACTTGCTATTTTATTTCACTTCTTATGCGCTCAACATGTTTCGGACATTAATATATCCATCATCAGGAGCTTGCGATTATTCTGTTGAGTTACTACATTGGTCGTATTGTTCTTGGTTCGATGTGTGATGGAGTTTCGGTGTGGATGGGTTGGAGTGATATCCGTGTTGCAGGCTGAAGCCTTCAACGCGGATACCACTCCAACCCAACCACACCGAAACTCCAACACACATCGAACCAAGAACAATACGACCAATGTGGTAACTCAACAGAATAATCGCAAGCTCCTGATGATGTACATATTAATGTCCAAAACATGTTGAGCACATAAGAAGTGAAATAAAATAGCGTCACATCAAGTTGGTCTTTTATTCTTCAACTATCACAATGATGCACGGTCCAATAAACATAATTATACAAACATGTAAGAGTATATCTTGTATTATAAACATAGTAATTATATGGAACAGCCCTTCTTCACTTGACTTTCGCAAAAAAATTTTATCCGTATTTTATATTTTAATATATATTTTAAACAACACGTTTTGAAACTTACAATTTTACATTTGCATTGGTTCTGGAAGTGTTTGCGATACACGCTTTGTAGACCCCTCCCTAAGGGTGGCCACAAGTGTGACCGGAACATGTACATGTAGGAGGAGTAAAGGTAAATCAGTCCCATTAGAGGCCCGAGGTGCCCAGAGGGTTCCAGGAAGTTAAGGTTCCCAGATTACGTGACAATGGCCCAGGATGGTGGTAGGGTTGTCAGCCTTACGCACCGGCCGCTTTT
>Ga0123355_10020067_pt1 | contig 10658 bp, 7 predicted proteins | sample TergutEmb28metaG_3_FD_89872 | JGI IMG/M metagenome (GOLD analysis project Ga0123355, IMG submission 89872) | Embiratermes neotenicus P1 segment gut microbial communities from Petit-Saut dam, French Guiana - Emb289 P1 | ecosystem: Host-associated > Arthropoda: Insects > Digestive system > Gut ... | reverse complement strand
TTGTTTTTGTGCTTTGCTATGTATGAGAATTATTTTTCATATTAATTATTTATATGAGGTTGTTTTTTTTTTTGTGGGGGGGGGGGGGGGCAATTGTTTGGACACAAAATGTGAGTTTTGATTTTCTCTAGAAGTTTCGTCTAAAAAATTCCTCATTATAAGAAAAATTCAACGAGATATGATCAAAAATATATTTGTGTCTTCATGTACAGTACCGGTATTTGTGTCCGATTTCAGTTACACTTGAATTTTCTCGGCACATTTTCAATAAACGCTCAAATATCAAATTTAATGACAATCCGTCCAGTGGGAGCAGAGTTGTTGCATGCAGACAGACAGACGGACAGACATGACGAAACTAACATTCGTTTTCGCAATTTTGTGAACGCGCCTAAAAATTCTTATAATAAAACCAACTAGATGCACCAATTTCTCAAACTTATTTTTGTAATAAAATTCTACATGTTTCGGACAGTTCCTCTGTCCATAATCAGGAGATTTTCACTGTACACACAGCAATAGTATACGTCATACAGCTTGCAGCGAGCAGGATCAGGACGCTGTTAGCAGATCTGTATGACATATACCATTGCTGTGTGTACAGTGAAAATCTCCTGATGTTGGGCAGAGGAACTGTCCGAAACATGTAGAGTTTTGTTTCAAAAATAAATTTGAGAAATTAGTGCAACTAGTTGGTTTTATTATTAGAATTTATCACGATGCACCGTCACCGGAACGTCAGATGCGCCTAAAAACGTTCACGTACGGGCAGGAACAACACTTCAGTGCCAAGACATACGTATGTTGTGATGTGACTGCTAGTGGCTACCGGCTGCTTCTATGTATTGCGTTAGCATTCACAATGTACAGCGTGAAAACCAGCCACATTTTCCACCATTACTGGAATATATTAATTAATCTGTCGTGTCGTTTTATGAAGCCCGCGGTGAGTTAAAATTTCGCTATCAACGCGCCTGTAAAAAATCTTGATGCCTTGTTGCGGTAAACAAATTTCGAAACAAAATTTTGCCTTATATATTTACTACAGCAAAGCTATTATAGAGGCAACTGCGGTGCTCAAGACAGCGATAAAAGAAACACACTGTATTACAGTTTAAAAGTGTGCATTATTGGAATAACAATGCTGACCTAATTGTACGCCCCTACCTCAGAACCATTTTGAGAATCTCAGAGTTGTGTCGGATTTGAGGCTCTACGATGCTGGTTGAGACTGAAGAATAGCGTCTCTTTTCGGGCTGCTTACCTCCCGAAACGTCGGCGACTATTCTCATTCAGCCAGTCAATAAATGCCTCCCTCTCGCTCATGTATTCACAAGAGCTAATTACATTAATTATGAAGGAGACTAGGCGCTGGAAATTACAACGTCTATAGTACTACTTAGCGAGGCTGGTTGGTTTTAATATCGGCAAACAGGCAGCTAAACACACACCTACATCGCTTTTGCCTTTCTTCTGCTCTTCCACTCTCTCTCTCTCTCTCTCTCTCTCTCTCTCTCTCTCTCTCTCTCTCTCATTGTTTGAAGGGCTACCCAACGACAAATACAAGCACGCACGATTTGGACAACTGCAAATTTGTTTCCACTCTACAAGGAACTTTAGCGGTATCTGTACCTACCAATAACTGGCCACCTTACTGCATATACTAACCCGTCAATACCACCGACAAAAGTCTTGGATAAGCGACCAGACGGTCAGGAACTTCAATCCACCTGAACCGAATACAACACTTACTTTCTCTAAGTGTTAAAAGCGGTCGCTTTCTGAGACTTTCCTCTACAAAATAAAGTACTACGCGTCCCTTGCACTGGTATTATATCTACACGCACAACCCATCATGGTACAATTGATGCCACATAACACAAATATCTCCCCCTTTTTTTGCAATTCTTTCCGTTTGCATTTCGTCGAAACTTTCCGGGCCATACGCAAGATCTATTTATTCCCAAAAGTTTCAAGATATGTTTTGACCCTAAGGTCAAGGACCACGCCCCACAGGTACACAGAGCGACAGGAGAGCAACTGCACACGTGTACGTGTGTACACAACAGACACCACATTTTGTGCGATCCCTCTTCACTATGGCCAGGTTATGAACTTTCCCTCTTTGCCAAAGTTACGACACAAACTGCATGAGACCCCAAGCCGTAGCAGGCTGTTCCACATAGCCTACTTGTATGTCAGCATCATGTATGTAACTGTACCTGAAACATTCGGATTGCATACAGCATACGAAGGACGCACGGACAGCCTACACAAATTAATCCGACAAACGTCTGTCTGTCTGTCTGTCTGTCTGTCACGGTAAACATGCTCCATTCACATCGCAGCAAGCAAGGTCGGCGTTAAATTTAAAGCGCAAACCCGCGAAGTGTTGAACCGTTAGCCGAAGTGATGTAAGGCACGTGCACACACCGCAAAATGTTTAGCTTGCCAAGCAAAACGTATTATTTTGATACATTGGAAAATGACGCTGAGTATGAACTTGGTTCTTCTGGCCCCATCTTCAAGGGTCAAGGGACCACTGACATGGTCTATAAACACTGCGCAATGTACAGCACACTATCAGAGAAGAACCAACAGCGCCGCCTAGAAAGCCCGAGAACTGGCAACAACATGTATGTCTGTTGCACTGCTAAAATTATGCTCAAAACTGCGAACGTGAAGGAGTTTGTCGTATGCTAATAACAGAAAACTTCACGTGTTGTTGGAACAAAAGAGGACACGTTGATACAATAAATGTCCAACTATTATGTCCGTACACTAATCTTTCATTTTATCACAGAATAGTTATTGAACATGCCTATTCCGTTGGCGGCGCGGTCTAAGGCGTAGGTCTGCTGCCGTTCGCTTGCTGGGATTGCAGGTTGTAATCCCACCCGGGGCATGGATGTTTGTTGTGTGTTGTCAGGTAGAGAGCTCTGCGACGGGCCGATCCCTGGTCCAGAGGAGTCCGACCACGTGGGTGTGTCTGAGTGTGATCAAGAGCAATAATAATAGCTCAGTCGGTATAGCGACTCGCTACAGGCTGGACGGTCCGGAGTTCGAATCCCGTTGAAGCGAGATTTTCCACACCCGTCCAGACCGGCCCTGGACCCCACCCAGCCTCCTATACAGTGGATACCGGGTATGTCCATCGGGCAGAGCGGTCGGGGCGTGGCGTTAACCACCCATCCCATCTAGCGCCGAGGTTAAAGAAAGAGTAGTGCTATACATCTACTCCCCCTCCAGGTCTTCGTGGCCTGTTCTAGGGTGAACTTTATCTTTACCTTTACCTTTAGAACTGCAGTGAGTAGCTAGACAGTGTCAAGACTGTGAAAGAAAGAGAGAGAGAGAGAAAGAACGAAAGAATAATTCATTCATTAGTAATATAAGTAATATTATGTTTTATAGATATGCGGCTAGATATTTATACTGTATATCTGTACAGTATAACACAGGTACTTGTGTGCATGGAAATTAACAGCTACTGTATAATTTATGGACACAACGAGATATCCAAGAACAAAAAGACCAATTTTGTTGTTTCCCAAGAAGCCACTACGGCATGTGCAGGAAACGCCCCGTTCGCCATATTTACATAAATCGGGAATCTTCTAGGAAACGCCACGAATAAATCGTGCCTAAACTGGACACCCCCGCAGTTCCAAACTCCGACAGCAATGTCTCCACAACATGCAACAGTTCACACTGAGTTTTGTAAGGGCGCGTTTTTCATTCTTCTCCTCCTTTAACAATAACAAGCCAGTGGGGATCTGTCCTGCACATGGGGGTGGCTCAGCTGGTGCTGTACAATGTGTACAATGTGTACAGGATGTATAATGTGTACAGGGTGTACAATTTGTATAGGGTGTACAGGGTGTAGAGCGTGTACAATGTATACAGGGTGTACAATGTGTACAGGGTGTAGAGGGTGCAGAGGGTGTACAATGTGTACAGGGTGTACAATATGTACAGGATGTACAGCGTGCAGAGGGTGTACAATGTGTACAGGGTGTATAATGTGTAGAGGGTGTACAATATGTACAGGGTGTACAGGGTGCAGAGGGTGTACAATGTGTCGCTCATATGCAAGGGCACAAACGTTTGGCTTTACGATTGTCTCTGGAGAGATAAGAACACGTTCGGCACAAGCACGCAGCAATACAATGCTCTGAAAGTACCACCAATTCTGTACCGAATGTAAAGTTAGCTCTGACGCCAGTGAAGGCCTCAGACTGCACCACCGACCGACAGTACGCAGTGCTGCACTGTTGAGCTGATGTCAAGGAGAGCAACGGTGAAGCCCGATGTCGTCGCTTTTACGTACTCTAGGAAATGCTAAGTAATAACTAAAACACGGGCTATTAGTTTCTAAAATTTGTTGTCTTACTCTAACATGACAGACAAGTCTGTTATAAAAACACAGAAGTATCCTTCTGATCATAAGGTGACACACACTACACACACTACACACACTACACACAAAGCTGTGCCTCTAAGGATCGTCCTATCTGCCATCCTCGAAATTCATCACTATTACACACAGACTGTTGGACCGTCTGAAGCCCTATTGTTTGAACATTTACACTGGAATACGAACTACTCAGCGACACCAGAAGAGAAACGTCTAAACATCTGAACATCTAAACATACAAACATCTAAACATCTAAACATACAAACATCTAAACATACAAACATATGAACATCTCAACATCTCAACATCCAAACATCTGAACATCTGAACATCTAAACATCTAAACATCTCAACATCTGAACCTAACACTTCAATATTACCTTAACCCTTTAAAAGCCGAATTAAATCCCATCTGCCATTTGCTGGCATAATTAGCTCACCATATTTTCCACATTAGCAGGATAAGGGTTAATTTAATTTATTTTGCTTGTACCAGTATGTTGTTTTCCACACTACTGTTTGCTAATTTACTTCCCTTACTAACCTTTTAGTTCATCCTACAATAGTTTTACGTCAGATATTGAACTGACAAATTATGAAAATCAAACTTGATGTATTACAATACTAAATATAATAACAAACTGATTAGATCAATAAACCCACTATAACTATAGGAAATATATTTATATAAAAATTGCACACTGTATTTATGAGCTAAGTGTACATGTAGATATAATCTCTACAAACATAAGACGATACTGTAGACCCAACTATATTAACCTACAATAGCATACAACAGCAGAACCCATGTACACACACCACCCATCCTACACAACACATACGAGATCTCGTACCCACTTTACCTCTTACCTCCCTACTATATATAGCCCACATAAGTCGAGTGTAGCTGCTTACTAAGTTTTTTCATTTCTCAACCTGAAGATGACCAATGTAAAGTGCCGAAACATGTAGTTGTTCTTTATTTAATAAATTCTATACATATCTCTACCATCATATATTTGTGTTAGACATCTACATACACTCCAGTCTAGTTTTATCCTTCTGATGTTGTACAGTTTGCTCTAAACATGTTTTCCGGACTCAAGACTAAGGCAAAAACGCGCGCTGTGTATTACCTCCCCAGCACTCAAGACCCTTCAGAGAACTGTTTAGTTTACGTTCAAAGTGTCGTGCTACAAGCAGCGTGCTCTCTAAATCCTACCATCATAGCGATCAAGACTGCAAAATCGCGAACCTTGGAACTCAGCAAAACCAGTTGTGCTGAACACAAGGCCTGGAAGATGCGCAAGGTAAGGCGATATAGACGCTGAACATGTGATAACTCGTGTTAAGGTAACTGGAGGGATGAAAGGAATAAGCTGGGCTGTAGTAGGTGCATGCTACATGGACAGCAGTAGTATTGCTGTTCCGTGGCACAGAGGGCTCTGGTGATCGAGAAATTTGGGTAAGGCTGCAGCTGCCTTGACACTAAATTCAGTTGTGTGTTTTTGCACCGTGCATTGCGGTATCAGTATACAACAGATGCACCGTGCATTGCGGTATCAGTATACAACAGAAACCAAAGAAGTGAACAATTTTCTAAACTCAAACTCAATTTTTGTTTTCTCCTATGTGTTTCGAACGTCGCCGGTTCATCCTCAGGGAGACAGCCGTATATGCAGTATGGCATGTTTTACATGCATCGGTGTGGGCCGTCTGGTGGATAGGACAGTGTGTTCAAGACTCGAATGTCCCCCCCCCCATGCCCCCACATGTCCTTGTGGACTTCGTGGTCTTCCCTCCTGGGCATGGCAGAAGTGTAACCGACTTCTGAGGTTGGGACGCCCATGGGGAGCGGTTACGTTGCCCCGATGATGTGAGTGGTGATATAGGAGGATGTAGTGCCAGGAGGGCTCTTAAACCTAAATTCTACTAACCTACCCAGACCATGGTCACCGCGGGAAAATTCCCACGGTAGAACCGGGAATCGAACCCGGGACCTCATGTTTGGTAGGCAGAGACTCTGACCACTAGACCACGAGGCTGGTCCAAGACTCGAATGTAATCTCACTGAAAGATACCACACTGCAAAAACAACTGTCTCCCTGAGGACGAACCCACGTGGTTCGAAACATGCAGGAGAAAAGAAAAGTTAAATATTCATTCAGAAAATTGTGCATTTCGTTGGTTTGTGTTGCATAATTAAATCCAGTATCAAAATTCGGGGTTCATATTTGTAATGAGTTGCCAGCTGAAAAACACTAAGGGCAGTTTAGAGTATTCTGAGATCTGTTGACCAAACGTTATGGCACATTTTAGCCAAACTTGCACATATAAAGACGAAGAATGCGAATGACGTTTGCTACGCACAATGGGGACGGTCGATGGGCTGGCGCGATAGAGCGAGTAGAGATACGATTTTGATAGGACTGAATGCTATGCCACGTGTCCTGGCTGACAAAAGCACAAGTTTAGACTCCGTGATATTATTTATCGACGCTAATTTAATGACTGATGTCATTTTGTGAATCACATAGTAAAGAAAACTGTGAACTAACAGTAAAAATTGCATGACAAAGAAGCACAAAAATCTTTCAGCACGTGTGGTTCATGCAGGCCACTGGACACGGGGAACTGGTTTCGAACGCCAACTGTTTAATGCAGTATTTGTGCCAAATATTGAATTCAGCACTACAACACTTTGCCTTCAACTGAGTTATGCTGGGAATAATGCCATTCTGGCCCGTAAAGGGAAATCAAATGGAACCTCTCTTTGTTTTCATCACAATTTGCCCTTCATCTGGCACACTACTGTATCGTGTGACAACGTAATTCAATTTAACAACTACATGCTGTCTGTGACACATCTACATTGTGAGAGACGACTGGGGTGCTGCACTTTGAGGAAGTGTGGTTAGTGGGGGGAGGTGAGGAGCGGTGAGGAAGCACTGCAACTTATATTAATTAATTAATTAATCGATTAATTAATTAATTAATTAATTAGTAAGTGCCTAAGAAGGACTTATTATTGTACGTTCAGGTGACCGCGCATCGTGACAAATTTCTTTATAATAAAACCAACCAGATGCACTAATTTCTCAAATTTATTTTTGGAATGAAACTCTACATGTTTCGGACAGTTCCTCTGTCCACCATCAGGAGTTTTTCACTGTACACACAGCAATGGTATATGTCATACAGGTTTGTTGACAGCTTGCGAGCAGGATCAGGATGCTCGCGAGCTGTATGACATACACCACTGCCGTGTGTACAGTGAAAAACTCCTCATGGTGGGCAGTGGAACTGTCCGAAACATGTAGAGTTTCACTCCAAAATAAATTTGAGAAATTAGTGCATCTAGTTGGTTTTATTATAAGGAAAGGGCTTAGTAATTCTCCGTTTGAATAACTATATAATTAAAATCCGTATAGGAAGAAGAAAAGGATAGAGCAAGGCCAGTGGTAAACCCACTCAAAGGGCTGCCACTTACTGCAAAGTACTAAAGACACTCGAAAATTTTTCTCGATTTCTTCGTTCCCCTCATGACAGCACGTCACTGATGTACCAGATAGTTTAATGTCAGATTTCGGGGTTCCGCCGCGGCGCAGTTGGCGTCTTCTCTGTTCTGCGATGTTAGGTACTGCGCCGTACGGAAGTACACGTAGCTGCTTACCGACGTTTCGAGAAAAAGTATCGGTCCCATACTGAAGTTTAAAGCACTTCAGTTCCGAGAAGACTGAACTGGACTGGACTGGACTGGATGGGACCGACCTGCACTCCATAACATCCCAGCAGACGGAAGACCTCGAAGTTTGAAGTACTTTGGGAACGTACCAACCAGTGCATCTCTATATACAGTATACACACTGTCAGGAACACTGTGAGGTACTTACTGCAAAACTGAATTCAGAGGACAGGTTTCAAGATAAATCGCACATGAAGGTGGTAAGGCTGTCAGCCTTACGCACCGGCCGCCTTTACCCCCAGGAAATATTCCTCGTACTCATTTGTTTGGAACCACAGTGCGGCCAGGAGGATTATGTGAATAAAAAATTCCAATGACACCATCGGGAATAGAGCCCGCGACCTTGCAGCCTGTAGCGCAGTTACTCAACCAACTGCGCCAACGCGTGCCCCCGTCCGATGTCACCACATGTCCTGTCTGATGACACCACGTGTCCCGTCCGATGACACCACATGTCCCGTCCAATGACGCCACATGTCCCGTCCAATGACGCCACATGTCCCGTCCGATGTCACCACATGTCCTGTCTGATGACACCACGTGTCCCGTCCGATGACACCATATGTCCCGTCTGATAACATCACATGTCCTGTCCGATGACACCATATGTCCCGTCTGATAACATCACATGTCCCGTCCGATAACACCACATGTCCCGTCCGATGACACCATATGTCCCGTCCGATGACACCATATGTCCCGTCTGATAACATCACATGTCCCGTCCGATAACACCACATGTCCCGTCCGATAACACCACATGTCCCGTCCGATGACACCGTATGTCCCGTCTGATAACATCACATGTCCCGTCCGATAACACCACATGTCCCGTCCGATGACACCATATGTCCCGTCCGATAACATCACATGTCCCGTCCGATAACACCACATGTCCCGTCCGATCACACCACATGTCCCGTCCGATGACACCACATGTCCCGTCCGATAACACCACATGTCCCGTCCGATGACACCATATGTCCCGTCTGATAACATCACATGTCCCGTCCGATGACACCACATGTCCCGTCCGATAACACCACATGTCCCGTCCAATGACACCACATGTCCCGTCCGATGACGCCACATGTCCCGTCCGATGACGCCACATGTCCCGTCTGATGACACATATCCCAGTATACGACCCCGAAATAACCCCGTCAGCGCCCAATCCAGACCAACATCTTCTTGTTTTTTGGGTCCATCGGAAGAAGAGCTAGAAGGAAGACCAGCCTTAGGTCTGACGTTGCTGTGCGCTGCTCTGTTCTCACGGACACAAGCTAGTGGCAGCTCAATGAAATGTACAGCATGTGATCGCCATATGTTTATCTTATAACAACGTGGGCCACCGGGTCTTTGTTCTGTTTTCCGTTGACAGAATTACAGCTGAAGAATATTTGATGCCTTCAACTTCCTCGTCATCCACTGTTCTCCCTTCAAAGTCACTCAATTTCTCTTGGATTAAAATTTGTCCATCCACATTCTACAGCCACATTATATCCACATTCACATGCACTCAAGTTAAAACACAGACATTTTAATGATACAAAACTAGAGGGAAATCAACTATTCATCAGAATTAAAAACTTCAGTTCCAACTCAAGGAACTAACTTTGATACGGCAAGCATTAATAAAGTTAAAATTGCTTTTAAAGTTACTTGCCGATACTGTCTAAACTTCAGAAATTGTGTAGCGTTGATAGACATGGGAAGCAAGAGGAAGCAATGGGAAGCAATAGGAAGCAATGGGAAGCAACGGGAAGCAATAGGAAGCACGTGAGGATTTGTAAGGAGGCGGCAGTAGCCAGTGCAACATCTTACCGAACACTGAGAGCTGAAACACAAAGAACAATCCAGTAAAAACGGTGCCCGTGCCGACAGACCAACCGTGTGCCTTCTGAATATCATTGGTGCACCAAGGTGCTTGTGAAACCAACCAACCCGGACAGTCAACGCCGGTTATCTCCTCACAACTGATGTGACATCCAGCCTGCACTGTCTTAGGCTTCAGATCCTCGTGCAGGCAGTGTGAGTACATGTAATAATGGAATGATACAGTGACGGTACAGTACAGCTGACGTCACACAGCGTCAGGCACAATCATGACTGACGATGATGGACAATACGCACGGCCCCAGTCCAGCTTTCTCTGGTATGCCTACAGAGTCCGCGCATACCGACCGGGTAAGTAACCCGGATCCGCGAGCGGAGGTGACAAGATAACAAGGCCTGTAGGCTTCATGATTTATTTAGCGGTGCTTCGTCGGCTGAGTAGGTGATTCTGCGTCACATGGTCAAACTACTCGTAAATAATCCACAGAGACGTGAATGTGAGCGGTCACAACACAATACAGTAACTTCTGCCTTACGTACATTTTTGCGGCAGGTGCAAAATTAAAAAAAAAAAAAAACGCGAATCAAATTAGATAACAAGTGATGTTTATTTGTATTAATTATGTTTTGTTATGTTTTGTTGGTGTTGTTGTTATGTTTTT